>VOFI01000585.1_pt1 | contig 258087 bp, 213 predicted proteins | sample 5384131 | NCBI WGS metagenome assembly VOFI01 (sample SAMN12384728, study PRJNA508395) | human gut metagenome | isolation source: healthy gut H | host: Homo sapiens | reverse complement strand
ACGCTCCTGGAAGAAAAGAACGTGGTATTACCATCAATACCTCTCACGTAGAATATGAAACTGCAATCGTCACCACGCACACGTAGACTGTCCGGGTCACGCCGAGACTATGTGAAGAACATGGTAACTGGTGCTGCTCAGATGGACGGTGCTATCTTAGTTTGTGCCGCTACTGATGGTCCGATGCCTCAGACTCGTGAGCACATCCTTTTGGCTCGTCAGGTGAACGTTCCGAGAATCGTTGTGTTCTTGAACAAAGTGGATATGGTGGACGATCCTGAAATGTTGGAATTGGTTGAAATGGAAGTACGTGAATTGCTTTCTTTCTATCAGTATGATGGTGACAATACTCCGGTTATCTTGGGTTCTGCTCTTGGTGCTTTGAACGGAGAAGCAAAATGGGAAGAGAAAGTAATGGAGTTGATGGATGCAGTCGATAAACGCTTGATTGAGTTGCCCCGCAACGCCGTTGATAAACCGTTCTTGATGCCTGTTGAGGACGTGTTCTCAATCACTGGTCGTGGTACTGTAGCTACCGGTCGTATCGAAACTGGTATCGTTCACACGAGTGATGAAGTTGGAAATTATCGGTTTGGGTGCTGATGGTAAGAAAACCGTATGTACCGGAGTTGAGATGTTCCGTAAGATTCTTGACGAAGGTCAGGCTGGTGATAACGTTGGTTTGTTACTGTGGTATCGACAAAGACGAGATCAAACGTGGTATGGTATTGGCAAAACCGGGTTCTGTTAAACCGCACGATAAATTCAAAGCTGAGGTTTATATCTTGAAGAAAGAAGAAGGTGGTCGTCACACCCGTTCCACAACAGATACAGACCTCAATTCTATATCCGTACCTTGGATGTTACTGGTGAAATCACTCTTCCGGAAGGACGTGAGATGGTAATGCCTGGTGATAACTTGACGATCACCGTTGAGTTGATCACTCCGGTAGCTTGTAACGTAGGTTTGCGTTTCGCTTAATCTTTGTTACATTTAGGCTTTGAGGGCGGTGTGCGACATAAAGTTTCACGAGAAAAATCTTTTGAATCAGTTTAAAGTATGTCTGATATCCAAAAGAAATTTTATGTTCTGCGTGCCATCAGTGGCAAGGAGAATAAAAAGTCAGAGTATCTTGAGGCTGAGTTGAAGAATACTGACTTTAGGTGAGTATGTGTCACAGGTCTTGATTCCTACTGAAAAGACTTTACGGTACGAAACGGTAAGAAGGTCATGAAAGAAAGGGCTTACTTGCCTGGATACGTTTTGGTAGAAGCCGCTTTGTTGGAGAAGTCGCTCATCGATTGAGAAACATTCCCTAACGTAATCGGTTTTTGCCCGGCAGAAGTTAGTCGGCTTCAGGTACGGTTGATGAGATTGCAGGAACAGCAGGGATGACACTGAGGAGTTTTATGTTGGTGAAAACTGTTAGAATTACTTTATGGTCCTTCATGTGAAGGGTGATATAGAGAAGTAAACGAAGAGAAACAAAAACTTAAAGTTAACGTTTCACCTTGGTAGAAATACCTATTGAGTTGGAGTATAATACAAGTAGATAGAAATTATTTAGAGGTTACGCCTGTCTATCACAGATAATTAACTTATCAAAAAAAATTAAAATATTAAAGAACTTGCTGGACAGATCAAATTGCAGATTAAGAGGCTTAACCACCTCAGGACCCAGTTCTAAGGGTATTAACATCATGATTTTGCACAATTCAATGCCCGCATCAATAAGTCATGTTAAGCACTTCCAGTTGTGATTTCATTACACCTGATTTCATTCTGAAGAGACTCCAATCTGAAGTGCACAACTTTTTGGAGGCTTCCAAAAGAAGAGTGGTTCTGCTCAAGCTTGAGCCGAATTGTAAGAAGATTGCAGAAATCTCTTGGATCAGGTTAAACAATTGCAGAAGACAAAAATGGTCAGATTTGAACTGTTTTACTGTCGAATCAGCTATGAGAATGGTTGCCGGAACAGCAAGAAGTATGGGTATCACTTGTTATGTATTATTCCTCTCAAAATCAAAAACTTCAATTGAGATGAGTAAACTTACAAAAATCAAAAGATTGCTTCTGGGCGCGATTGGCTGAAAGATACACTTGAAAGAAAGAGAAGCTTTGGTAAAAAAGAAATATTTTTACAAAATTCTGGACAGTTGATGCCTGATATTGATGTTCGTCTTGGGTGTAGACCGTAAAATAATCAACCGGTTCGGTGGTGAAATCATTGTCTCACGGAACAGGAAAACAGGTTCGTTCTCGGCCTTATTTGTTCATCACGCCGAAGAGGTCGAAGCTAAAAGAGCTGGCGCAGATTATGTTGATTGGACGAGGGCTGAGAAAATCAGGTGAGTTGACTGATATTGACGGTAATTATCACTATGCCCTCTATCAAGGGTAAATGCTCTGCAGAGTATGACCACGTGGTTTGATGCCCAACCCGAAGAGTGGTACGGTTACCAATGAAATTGAAACGCAGTGAAAGCAGTTAAGCAAGGTAAGATCGATTTTTAAAGCAGATAAAACTGGTATCGTACACGCTTCTATTGGTAAGGTATCGTTTACTGCCGATCAAATGATTTGACAATGCAGAGAAACATTAATACTCTTATTAAATTGAAAGGAAACCTAAAACGCCAAGGAACTTATTTGAAAAGAGTGTTTATCTTTCAAGTACAGCAGGTAGCGATGCTTAAGATCATTACTAAAACCACTTGATTTGTAGTAAAAAGTAAGGACGATGTCATGAGAAAGGAAGATAAAGCGGTATTGAGAATATTGCTAACACTCTTAAGGGGTACGGCAGCTGTCTATTTGACTAATACAACTGGTATGCTGAGCAGACAAGTGCTTTTTACGTAGGGGCTTGTTTTCAACACCAGATATCAAAATGGTGAGTTGTAAAGAATACGCTTCTTCATAAGGCGATGGAACAATCTGAAATTGATTATTCTGGATTGTATCCTGCAATGACTGGTACAACTGCACTGTTGCTCTCAAATGTTGGTAATGCACCAGCAAAGGCTATCAAGGGAATTCCACAAAGGTGATTTCAAATTGCCAGAGCTAAAACGTTTACGTGAAACTGTATATTTGGGTGCTGATCGCTTAATACTTGCAAGCATCAAGAGCAAAACGAACTTATCGCAGACGTTGTTGCATTGCTACAATCTCCAGCGAAGAACGTTATCTCTGCTGCAATCATCAGGCAACAAATTGCATGGTATTCTCGAAACCTTATCAAATAAATAATCTTATTATAAAAACAACAAAAATCATACAAAAATGGCAGATTTAAAAGCTTTGCAGAACAATTAGTTAACCTTTCAGTTAAGGAAGTAAACGAAACTTGGCTCAAATTTTGAAGACGAATATGGTATCGAACCTTTACTTTGCGACTGTTGCTGTTCTTTTTGCTCCAGGCTCTTCTTTGCTAGCCTGAAGAAAAGACTTCATTCGATGTAGTTTTTGAAGAGCGCTGGCGCGGCTAAATTGGCAATTATTTAAGGCTGTTAAGGAATTGGCTGGTCTTGGCTTGGAAAGAAGCTAAAGAATTGGTTGACGGTGCTCCAAGTACTATTAAGGAGGAAGGCTTGGCTAAGGCTGAGGCTGAAGGTCTTAAAAACAACTTGAAGAGGCTGGCGCCGAAGTTGAACTTAAATAATATTGCCTGAATTCAGAGGTTTGGGTTAAGAATCCCTATTGTGTCGATTCTTAACCTTTTGTGTTATTTTCAATTTCGGGTTCAAAAATTATTATTTTTTATGCAAATTTCAACAGTTAAACCGCGCGTAAATTTCGCATCAGTTAAGAATCCGTTGCCTTTCCCTGACTTTCTCGAGGTTCAGTTGCAGTCATTTAGAGACTTTTTGCAATTGGACACTCCGCTTGAAAAGCGCAAGAATGAGGGCTTATACAAGGTTTTCGCGGAAAATTTCCCTATTGCTGACACGAGAAACAATTTCGTGTTGGAATTTTTAGATTACTATATTGACCCGCCGAGATATTCGATTGATGAATGTTTGGTTAGGGGACTTACATACAGTGTGCCTCTCAAGGCTAAACTGAAATTATACTGTACGGATCCTGAGCATGAGGATTTCGATACTGTTATTCAAGATGTCTATCTTGGTCCGATTCCTTATATGACCGAGAAGGGTACGTTCGTCATCAATGGTGCCGAACGCGTTGTCGTTTCTCAACTTCACCGCTCTCCTGGTGTGTTCTTTGGTCAGAGCACGCACGCTAATGGTACTAAAGCTTTATTCGGCTCGTATCATTCCGTTTAGAGGTTCTTGGATTGAGTTCGCAACTGACATCAACAATGTTATGTACGCTTATATTGACCGTAAGAAAAAGTTGCCTGTAACAACTTTGCTTCGTGCTATTGGTCCGAGACAGCGATAAAGATATCATCGAGATTTTCGGTCTTGCTGAAGAAATTAAAGCTACTAAAACGAACCTGAAGAAAGCCGTCGGCAGAAAACTTCTTTGCCCCCGTGTCTTGAAGACATGGACTGAAGATTTCGTTGACGAAGATACCGGTGAGGTTGTTACAATCGAGCGTAATGAAGTTATGTTCGATCGTGAGACTATCATTCAAGAGGAGCATATTGATGAAATCCTTGAAACTGGTGTCGCTACAGTTCTTTTTGCATAAAGAAGATGTTGATGCAGTGATTATACTATTATCTTCAATACACTCCAGAAGGATACAAGTAACTCAGAAAAAAAAAGAGGCTATTAATTATATCTACCGACAATTGAGAAGTGCTGAGCCACCTGATGATGCAAGTGCTCGCGAGGTTATCTATAACCTTTTCTTCTCTGAAAAGAGGTATGATTTGGGTGAGGTTGGACGTTACCGTATCAACAAAAAGTTAAGTCTTGACATTCCTGAAGATGTTAAGGTTTTGACCCGTGAGGACATTATCGCTATCATCAAATACTTGATTGAACTTATCAACTCTAAGTCTGATGTTGACGATATCGATCACTTGAGTAACCGTCGTGTACGTACAGTTGGTGAGCAGACTTTATAACCAGTTCGGTGTTGGCTTGGCGAGAATGGCTCGTACAATCCGCGAAAGAATGAACGTTCGTGACAACGAAGTGTTCACTCCGATTGACTTGATTAACGCCAAGACTATTTCTTCTGTTATCAACACTTATTTCGGAACTAACGCTTTGTCACAGTTCATGGACCAGACTAACCCGCTTGCTGAAATCACTCATAAGCGTCGTATGTCTGCCCTTTGGTCCTGGCGGTTTGTCTCGTGAGCGTGCCGGTTTCGAGGTCCGTGACGTTCACTACACTCACTATGGTCGTCTTTGTCCTATTGAAACACCGGAAGGTCCGAACATTGGTTTGATTTCTTCTTTGTGTGTTTACGCTAAGATTAATAATCTCGGTTTTATCGAGACTCCATATAGAAAGGTTGAAAACGGTAAGGTTGACTTGGACAACAGTCACGTTACTTATTTGACCGCAGAAAATGAGGAAGGAATGATTATCGCTCAGGGTAATGCTCCGCTTAATGATGACGGTACATTTATCCGTAACCGCGTTAAGTCACGTGAGGACGCTGACTTCCCAGTGGTTGCTCCTGACGAGGTTCAATTGATGGATGTTTCTCCTATGCAGATTGCTTCTATCGCTGCTTCATTGATTCCTTTCCTTGAACACGATGATGCGAACCGTGCGTTGATGGGTTCTAACATGATGCGCCAGGCTGTTCCATTGCTTCGCAGTGAGGCTCCGATTGTTGGTACTGGTATAGAGGCGCAATTGGCTCGTGACTCTCGTACGCAGGTTGCTGCGGAAGGTGCTGGTGTTATTGAATTTGTTGATGCCAGTGTCATCCGTATTAGATATGACAGAACTGAAGACGAGGAATTTGTTGCTTTCGAAGATTCTGTCAAGGAATATCATCTTCCTAAATTTAGAAAGACTAACCAGAGCACTACTATTGACTTGCGTCCTATTTGTCGCAAAGGTCAACGTGTTGAAAAAGGTGACATCCTTACTGAAGGTTACGCTACTGAAAATGCCGAGTTGGCAATCGGTCGCAACTTGAAGGTTGCCTTCATGCCTTGGAAAGGTTACAACTATGAGGATGCTATCGTTCTTAACGAGCGTATGGTTCGTGAAGATATCCTTACTTCTGTTCACGTTGATGAGTACACTCTTGATGTGCGTGAAACAAAACGCGGTATGGAAGAACTTACTTCCGATATTCCTAACGTCAGTGAAGATGCCACTAAGGATCTTGACGAAAGAGGTATCATCCGTGTTGGTGCGCATGTCGTTCCAGGTGATATTCTTATTGGTAAAATTACTCCTAAGGGAGAATCAGACCCTACGCCAGAAGAAAAACTTCTTCGTGCAATCTTCGGAGACAAGGCTGGTGACGTTAAGGATGCTTCAATGAAGGCTTCCCCTTCATTGAAAGGTGTTATTATTGGAACTAACCTATTCTCAAGAGCACAAAAGAAGAAAGGCAAAGCGGCAAATGCAGGCTTGCAGAAACTTGACGATGAGTATGAGTTGAAGCAAGTTGAGTTGAAGGCTCGCCTTATTGAGAAACTTGTTACTTTGACTCAAGGTAAGGTTTCTCAGGGTGTTAAAGATTTCTTGGGAACAGAAGTAATTCCTAAGGGTGTTAAATTCTCTATCTCTATATTGAAAGGTATTGAAGAGTTTGACACTTTGAATTTGAGCAAGTGGACAGCAGATGCTCACCGCAACGATATGATTCACGCAACAATTATCAATTACTTGCGTAAGTCAAAAGAAATTGATGCTGAACTTCGCAGAAAGAAATTTGACATGACTATCGGTGACGAATTGCCTTCTGGAATTATGCAGTGCGCTAAGGTCTATGTAGCGAAGAAGCGTAAGATTGGTGTTGGTGATAAGATGGCAGGTCGCCACGGTAACAAGGGTATCGTATCCCGCGTTGTACGTCAGGAAGATATGCCGTTCCTCGCTGATGGTACTCCAGTTGATATTGTACTTAACCCACTTGGTGTGCCTTCTCGTATGAACCTTGGTCAGATTTTCGAAACCGTTCTTGGTTGGGCTGGTCGTGTATTGGGAGAGAAATTTGCTACTCCTATTTTCGATGGTGCAAGCCTTGATGACTTGAACGAGTGGACAGATAAGGCAGGTTTGCCACGTTATGGTAAGACTTACCTCTACGACGGTGGAACAGGTGAGAGATTTGACCAACCGGCTACAGTTGGTGTTATCTATATGCTGAAACTCGGCCACATGGTTGAAGATAAGATGCACGCTCGTAGTATTGGTCCGTACTCTTTGATTACTCAGCAACCTCTTGGTGGTAAGGCTCAATTTGGTGGTCAGCGTTTTGGAGAGATGGAGGTTTGGGCGCTTGAAGCATTCGGCGCATCTCATATCCTTCAGGAAATCTTGACTATCAAGAGTGATGATGTTGTCGGCAGAAGCAAGGCTTATGAGGCTATTGTTAAGGGCGAGCCAATGCCGAATCCGGGTATTCCTGAGTCGCTTAACGTGCTTTTGCATGAGTTACGCGGTCTTGGACTTAGCATTAACTTAGAGTAAGATAAATTATTGTGTGCCGGTTGGCAGCAATCGGCACACAACTCTTTATAACGCATTAAACAGATTATGGCTTTTAATAAAGATAATAAAATAAAGAGTAACTTTTCAAAGATTACTATCGGTATCGCTTCTCCTGAGGAGATACTTGAGAAATCATACGGCGAAGTGCTCAAGCCCGAGACTATTAACTATCGTACCTATAAACCGGAGCGTGATGGTCTCTTCTGCGAAAAGATTTTCGGTCCTGTAAAGGATTATGAATGTCATTGCGGAAAGTACAAACGCATCCGTTATAAAGGCATCGTTTGCGACCGTTGTGGTGTCGAGGTTACTGAGAAGAAAGTTCGTCGTGAGCGTTCTGGTCACATCTCTCTTGTTGTGCCTGTTGCTCACATTTGGTACTTCCGTTCTCTACCTAATAAAATCGGTTATCTTCTTGGATTGCCTTCCAAGAAACTTGACGCTGTTATCTATTATGAAAGATACATCGTTATCCAGCCAGGTGCTGCAAGCGAAGTTGAAGGTTGCGAAGACTTGGCAAGACTTGATCTTTTAACAGAAGACGAGTATTTGGATATCGTTGATAAATTGCCACGCGAAAATCAGTATCTTGAAGATAGTGACCCTAATAAGTTTGTCTGCAAGATGGGTGCAGAGGCTATTTACGAGCTTTTGCAAAATCTTGATTTGGACACTCTTTCTTATGAATTGCGTCACAGAGCAGATACTGACACTTCTCAACAAAGAAAAACTGAAGCACTCAAGCGTCTTCAGGTTGTTGAGTCTTTCCGTGCCAGCAAAAATAAAAACCGTCCAGAATGGATGGTGCTAAAGGTTATCCCTGTTATTCCGCCAGATTTGAGACCGTTGGTGCCATTGGATGGTGGTCGCTTCGCTACAAGTGACTTGAATGACTTGTATCGTCGTGTTATTATCAGAAACAACCGTTTGAAGCGTTTGATTGAAATCAAGGCTCCGGAAGTTATCTTGAGAAATGAGAAACGTATGCTTCAAGAGGCTGTTGACTCTTTGCTCGACAACTCACGCAAGTCAAGCGTTGTCAAAACAGATTCAAACCGTCCGTTGAAGTCTCTTTCTGACAGTTTGAAGGGTAAGCAAGGTCGTTTCCGTCAAAACCTTTTGGGTAAGCGTGTTGACTATTCTGCCCGTTCAGTTATCGTCGTAGGTCCTGAATTGAAGATGCACGAGTGTGGTTTGCCAAAGAATATGGCTGCCGAACTTTACAAGCCGTTTGTTATCCGCAAACTTATCGAAAGAGGTATTGTAAAGACTGTCAAAAGTGCGAAGAAGATTGTTGACCGTAAGGAACCGATTGTTTGGGATATCCTTGAATACGTAATGAAGGGTCACCCAGTATTGCTTAACCGTGCTCCGACTCTTCACCGTCTTGGTATTCAGGCTTTCCAGCCGAGAATGATTGAAGGTAAGGCTATTCAGTTGCACCCGCTTGCTTGTACTGCGTTCAACGCCGACTTCGATGGTGACCAGATGGCTGTTCACTTGCCATTGGGTAACGAGGCTGTTCTTGAAGCTCAAATGCTTATGCTTGGTGCTCACAATATCCTTAACCCTGCTAACGGCGCTCCTATTACTGTGCCTTCTCAAGACATGGTGCTTGGTCTTTACTATATTACAAAACTTCGTAAGGAGGATAAGGGTGAAGGTCTTGTATTCTACGGTCCAGAAGAAGCTCAAATTGCTTACAATGAAGGTAAGTGCTCTCTTCATGCTATTGTTTCTGTAGTCGTTGATGATCTTGATGAAAACGGAAAACTTGTCAAGAAGATGGTTAAGGAAACATCTGTTGGTCGTGTGTTGTTTAACCAGTACGTCCCGAAGGAAATTGGTTATGTTAATACATTGATTTCTAAGAAGTCTTTGCGTGACATTATCAGCACTGTTATTAAGAAATGTGGTGTTATCCGTTCTGCACAGTTCCTTGATGATATCAAGAATCTTGGTTACAAAATGGCGTTCCGTGGAGGTTTGTCATTCAACCTTGGTGACGTTTTGATTCCGGAAGAAAAAGAAGTTTACGTTAAGGAAGGTTACGAGCAGGTTGAAGAGGTGATGAATAACTATAATATGGGTTTCATTACCAACAACGAACGCTATAACCAGATTATCGATATTTGGACAAATGTAAATACTCGTTTGACCAAAACCTTGATGGATAAGATTTCAACTGAAAACCAAGGCTTTAACCCAATTTACATGATGCTTGACTCTGGTGCCCGTGGTTCTAAAGACCAGATTCGTCAGTTGGCAGGTATGCGTGGTTTGATGGCTAAGCCTCAGAAGAGTGGTGCCGAAGGTGGTCAGATTATTGAGAACCCTATCTTGGCTAACTTTAAGGAAGGCTTGTCAGTGTTGGAGTACTTTATCTCTACCCACGGTGCTCGTAAGGGTCTTGCCGATACAGCGTTGAAGACTGCCGATGCAGGTTACTTGACTCGTCGTCTTGTTGACGTTGCTCACGATGTTATCATTACAGAAGAAGACTGCGGAACTTTGCGTGGACTTGTTTGTACAGAGCTTAAGAACAACGAAGATGTTGTCGCTACTCTTAGCGAGCGTATTCTTGGTCGTGTTTCAGTGCATGACATCGTTGATCCATTGACAGGTAAAGTTATCGTTGCTTTGCTGGTGAGGAAATCACTGATGCTGCAGCCGAGCAAATTGAAAAATCACCAATTGAATCTGTTGAAATCCGTTCAGTGCTCACATGTGAGGCTAAACATGGTGTTTGTGCTAAGTGCTACGGCCGTAACCTTGCAACAAACAGAATGGTTCAGAAAGGTGAGGCGGTCGGCGTTATCGCTGCTCAGTCTATCGGTGAGCCGGGTACTCAGTTGACACTTCGTACTTTCCACGTCGGTGGTGTTGCGTCAAATATTGCTGCAGTTTCCTCATTTACTTCTAAGTATGATGGTATCCTTGAAATTGATGAGTTGCGTACTGTAACCGTTGCTCCTGCTGAAGATGTTGAAGGTGCCAAGACATCATACGTAGTTGTAGGTCGTCTTGCTGAAGCCAGAATTGTTGACCCTCACACTAATATGGTTCTTACCAATACAAATATACCTTATGGTTCAAAATTATATTTCCAAAGCGGTGCAACTGTCAGCAAGGGAGATGTAATTTGTGAGTGGGACCCATTTAACGCGGTTATCGTCAGTGAAGTTGCTGGTAAGGTTAACTTCCTCAATGTTATTGAAGGTGTTACATACCGCAAGGAGACAGACGAAACTTCAGGTTTGCACGAAAAGATTATCATCGAGTCTAAGGACCGTACAAAGGTTCCAGAAGCCGAAATCGTTGATGCAAATGGTAATGTCCTTAAGACTTACTCATTGCCAGTGGGCGCTCACTTGATGATTGATAACGGTGCAGAACTAAAGGCTGGTGACGTATTTATCAAGACTCCACGCGCTGCTGGTAACGCTGGTGATATCACCGGTGGTCTTCCACGTGTAACTGAGTTGTTTGAGGCTCGTAACCCATCTAACCCTGCAATTGTTTCTGAAATCGACGGTGAGGTTACTTTTGGCAAAATCAAGCGTGGTAATCGTGAGATTGTAGTTACTTCAAAAATCGGAGAAATCAAGAAATACCTTGTTCCATTGTCAAAACAAATCCTTGTTCAGGAAAATGACTATGTACGTGCAGGTACTCCGCTTTCTGATGGTGCTGTGACTCCGTCTGACATCTTGTCTATCAAGGGCCCGACTGCTGTTCAGGAATACATCGTTAACGAGGTTCAAGAAGTTTACCGTATGCAGGGCGTGAAGATTAACGACAAGCACTTTGAGGTGATTGTTCGCCAGATGATGCGTAAGGTTAATATCCTTGATCCAGGTGACACTCGCTTCCTTGAGCAGCAAATCGTTGACAAGCGCGATTTCCAAGATGAGAATGACCGCATTTGGGGCAAGAAAGTAGTTGTTGATGCTGGTGACTCAGAAAATTTGAAACCAGGTCAGATTATTACTGCCCGCAAGTTAAGGGACGAAAACTCTGCTCTTAAGCGTCGTGACTTGAAGTTGGTAGAAGTTAGAGATGCCGTTCCGGCTACTTCAGACCAGATGTTGCAAGGTATTACCCGTGCTGCTCTTCAAACTTCAAGTTTCATGTCGGCTGCTTCTTTCCAGGAAACAACAAAGGTGCTTAACGAGGCTGCTATTAACGGTAAGGTTGACTACCTTGAGGGTATGAAGGAGAACGTTATTTGCGGTCACTTGATACCTGCCGGTACTGGCTTGAGAGAGTATAACTCTATAATAGTTGGTTGCAAAGATGATTTTGATACATTTGACAAAGGTCTTGATGCTCAATTGAAAGAAGAAGCAGAAGCAGATGCTGCTACTATCAAGAAGGCAGAGGAAGAAGTCAAATAATGCATTTTCAAATAATTTAAATTAGGGTGTATCTCACAGATGTGTGTGATACACCCTAATTTTTTAGTAGTACGTTTTAGTCAAGTTAATTTTTAGGCTGCACCTTAACCAGCCATAGAACCATAAAAAACTGCGTTTTTTTTGTTTTGTGTTCGGTTTGCACTAATTTTGTACTTAGATAATAAAGACAATGAAGAACAGAAATTCTATATATTTTTTATTTGCTGCAGTTATCGGTTGGTTGCTGTATTCGTGTGCAAGTATCGGTAATCCGGAAGGAGGACCGCAGGATAAGGAGGCTCCAATTTTTTTAAAAAGTTCTCCCTCTCCGAATGCTATTAATGTTAATAAGAACAAAATCGAGCTGTCGTTTGATGAAATCGTGACTTTAAAAGACCCGTCAACGAAAATTGTTGTTTCTCCAGCGCAAACGGAGATGCCAAAGATGTCAGCTTCAGGAAAAAAAGTTACTATTGAGTTGATTGACACATTACTGGATAATACGACCTATACTATAGATTTTTCAAATTCTATTCAGGACAATAATGAAGGTAACCCCCTTGAGAATTTTGCTTTTGCTTTTTCTACTGGAAGCACTATTGATTCGTTGAGGGTTTCTGGTATTGTCCTTAATTCTCAAACTCTTGAGCCTCAGCAGAATGTTATTGTAGGTCTGCATAGTAACTTGAGTGATACCGCTTTCACTAATATCAAGTTGGAAAGAATTGCCAGAACAAATAGTCTTGGGCAATTTGTTGTTAGAAACGTAAAACCAGGAAAGTATCACATTTTTGCTATTAATGATGTTGATAGGGACTATAAGTTTGCTAATCCAACTGAAGATATAGCATTTTACGATTCAATAGTTGTTCCAACATGTACGCGGGTCGAAGTTTCGGATACAATCTTCAAGATTGATAACAAGACTGTTGACAGTGTCAAGACTATGATCAGAACAAAGTATTTTCCGAATGATATATTGTTATGTATGTTTAATGAAAACAGAAAGAGCCAGTATCTTCAGAAAAATTCTCGCATAGACTCTACAAGACTGTCGATAATTTTTGCTGCGCCGTCTGATACTTTGCCTACGCTGAAAATTGTTAACCGTCCGCAAAAGGATGACAGTTGGTATGTTCTTGAGAAAAATGAAACAAATGATACTCTTGTATATTGGATAAAAAATCCAGAGTTGGTTTCATCAGATTCCCTAAGAATAGCACTTAATTATTTGAAAACTGATACAACGAATAATCTTGCATGGCAGGAAGACACGTTATATTTTAATTTTCTCCGGCCTAAGGTGAAAAAGAATAAAAGAAAGAAACATGATGAAGATAGCATTCCTGAAATGAAATTCCTTAGCGTTGCAGTCCTCGGTGGTGGAACGCAGGAGGTTTACGCTCCTCTCTATTTCCAGATTCCTGAGCCAGTTGAGAAATTTGATACTTCGTTGATTCATCTTCAAGTAAAGCAGGATACTTTATGGAATGATGTTAGCGATTTTTCTGTTGCTTTTCGCGACACAACTAAGGACAGACGAACCTTTAGATTGCGAACAAAGTGGGATGCAGGTGCAACTTATAAACTTAGGCTTGACTCTCTCGCAATAACAAATATTTACGGAATTTTAAATAAGAATTTTGAAGCAACTTTTGCTGTGCGGAAATATGAAGATTATGGAAATCTGATTTTTAATATAGTCGGGCTTACCGAACCGGCTATGGTTGAGTTGCTTGATGGTAGTGATAAGGTAGTTCTTGCTGTTCCTGTTAAAGACGGCAAGGCTGAGTTTATCAATATGCTTCCATCAAAATATTATGCACGCCTTTATGTTGACAGAAACGGCAATGGAAAGTATGATACAGGTAATTATGCGGAGAAGTTACAGCCTGAAGAAACTTTCTATTATCCTCGTTTTATCAATTTGAAGAAGAATTGGGACATAGAGCAGACTTGGGATATTTTTGGTACTGCACTTGATATGCAGAAGCCTGAAGAGATAAAGAAAAACAAGCCAGAACGCAAGAAATGGGAGGAAGAGGACCAGAATAAGAAGAAAGGTACTAATCCGCTTGATGAAGATGGAGACGGCTTTGATGAGTATGGAAATCCTGTCTATGATGATGGCACAGGTCGCCGCTTGGACCCGATTAATGGAATGTATCGATAAAAGAGAAACAAATATTGTATAAAAAAACTGCCGAACTTTGTCGCTCGGCAGTTTTTAGTATGTTATCAATATTATATAGAAAGTCTTCTAAGAGTGTCAAGCAACTCTCTGTTGATAGGTTTGTCCTTTTTTGTCGCCTTAGAGAAAGGAACATAGACTATTTCATCATTAGAGATGCCAATCATAACGTTACGCTGGTCTTCAAGCAAAGCATCAATAGCGGCAGCTCCCATGCGAGATGCAAGAATTCTGTCGTGAGCCGTTGGTGAACCACCGCGCTGTAAGTGACCGAGAATAGATACTCTCACCTCATACTGTGGATATTCGTTTTTTACTCTTTCTGCAAGAGCCATTGCTCCACCTGTAACAGGACTTTCTGCAACAAGTACTATTGAAGAGTTTTTGCTTTTACGGAATCCGTTGTTGATAAGTTGTTCCAATTGGTCAACTTCTGTAGATATTTCCGGGATAATTGCAGCCTCAGCACCGGCAGCTATAGCACCGTTAAGGGCAAGGAAGCCTGCGTCGCGGCCCATTACTTCGATAAAGAACAAGCGTTCGTGTGATGTTGCTGTGTCGCGTATTTTATCGACGCATTGCATGATTGTATTCAATGCTGTGTCATATCCGATTGTTGTATCTGTTCCGTATACTGGAATATTAAATTCAGTAGCAAATAAGCGAGCACCTGACAAAGAACCGTCACCGCCGATAACAACTAAAGCATCGATGCCTGCAGCACACATATTGTCGTATGCTAATTTTCGACCTTCTTCTGTCCTAAATTCGGCACATCTTGCAGTCTTTAGGATTGTGCCACCCATTTGGATGATATTTGAGACGTTCTGAGTTTTGAACTCAACGATTTCATTAGTTACTAATCCTTTGTAACCGCGGTAAATACCTTTTACGCTCATTCCACTAAATATTGCAGAACGGGTAACAGCACGAATTGCTGCGTTCATTCCAGGAGCGTCGCCTCCAGATGTTAAAATTCCAATCGTTTTAATAGGCATTTTCTGTAAATTTTAAATAGTAAATATAGGCTTATTTATTGCAAATTTAAGGTAAATTCGCCCAATAGCCAACCATGAAGTGATAAAAAATTTAAACAATGCTCCAAAATTCTATTTTATTTAAAAATCCGCTGATGGAAATTTGATAAACTTACATCGGCGGATTTTGTTGTTATAGTGCAAATATGTACTGTTATTATCTTTTTATCAATGTTTTGATGCAACCTATTTTGTAGTCCTTAATACCGTTGACAACTACCATCATCTTATCTTCATTTAATTGAGGTTTTAGCAGTTTGTAGAATTTCAAATATGGTTTTGCCAATTGGTCGCTACGCAGAACAAGAAGCGTTTTGTCAACCATATCAGAAACTATTGGGAGAGTCATATTTGATTCTACCCCGCCTGAAATGAAGACAACGACATCAAATCTTTCCTTTAGAGCATTTAGAATAGTCTGCAACTTTTCGTTAGCCAATGCTTCTTGCAATATTCCAGTTTCTGTTCCCGGAGTGATTATTGAAATATTCTTCATTGAAGACTGGCGTATTACCGAGTCAACAGAATTGTCAGAAATCAGGCAGTCAACAATGCCATTTCCGCTGGCTGTTGATAAAAGTTTGCGTGATATTTTTCCTTCAGCATTTATATCAATAACAACTGCTGTTTTGCCAGAGTTTGAAATAAGTTTGAGAATGTTTTCGCTAACAAAAGTCTTGCCTTCGCCTTCAAAAAGAGAAGTTATGAGCAGTGACTTTGGATTGTTCTTCATCAATATGTTTCTGACTGTTCTGAACTCGCTTGCAAGGCGTGATTTAGATGAAAAATCAACAGTCTCGCTGTCTGAATGTCGCAATTCTTCTATTTCTGAGGCATCAGAGAAGCGTGTAACATCGTATTTCAGAACTATGGTCTTTGTAAATATGGTTTTGAAAATAAACCATATAGTAGGGAATACCAGCGTTGCAAATAGTGCAAGAGCCATGACAAATGAGAACTTTGGTTTAATAGGTTTTGTGTCACGATAAGCACAGTCAATGACCCTTCCCACTGGTGCGTTTGCACCAACCTTCAGCAAGTTGCTTTCACGCTGCTCAACAAGGAAGAGGTAAAGGCTATTTTGAATTTCTCTATTTCTTGTCAAGTCTAAGAACTGTCTTTCGTTTTCAGAAAGGGAAAGTAATCTTGATGACACGTTGCCAGAAACCTTTGACAATTCACCAAAAGCGATTTTTGCATTGTCGCGGATATTCTTTATTGTTGATATAACGCCTGTTCGCATTGCATCAATCTGCTGGTCAAGAACTTTAACGGTTTTGTTACTGTCTTTTGCTGAGGCATTTAGTTGCATTCTGTTAAGAACAAGAGTGTTATAGTCAGATATGGCTTTCGCTGCTACTTCGTTATTTATACCAGTATTGATTGGAATCAAAGAATATGAATTTTGAGGGTCTTCAAGGAAGTTGCATACCATATTCAATATTGCAATTTGAGTTTGTTGCTCAACTACAGACTTGCTGTTTGCAGAGTTTTGCTCAAGAAGCACTTCTGCCTCTACTGCAAGGTCTGTAATCTTGTTTTTTAATTTAAAAGCCTCCAGTTCTTTTTCGGAAGTAACCATTGCCTTTGTAACTTCAGCCAATCGCTCATCAACGAATTTCATTTGAGAGATAGCTTTTGTATTGTTTTCAGCAAGGCGTCGGCGGTTATATACTTCAAACATCTTATTAAGAATGTCAAGACCGCGTTGCTTTTGGTTGTCTTCCAATTCCAGCATTATGCCGTTAGATTTAGATGAAGCGTAATCAATAACCAGTTGAGATGAATAGTTCTCTGCTGCAAAGTCATTGTCAGAAACATTTACGATGATATATCTTTCTTCATCGGGTACAAAATATTTGGTTTTTGTAAGGACAAAAGTTCCTCCGGTAGATGGAGTGACAGTGGTTGGCAATTCCTTGCTTTTAGCCTCATAGACAGTCTCAAAAAGGCCTTTCTTTACGAGAATGTCAACAAGTCCATTCTTTTTTATATCTATATGGAAAGTTACTCCGACAATTGTATCGAAGATTTCGTCAGGAGCATTAACTTCAACAGGGGAGTTGTTGTAAAGAGGCAGGTTCCTAACGTCAACGCGGTCAATGTATTGTCGGTTAAGTTTCAGTTCCTTGACCATTTCCTTGGCTATTCCGTGTGACTGGATTACGAGCAATTCGTCGTCGATGGAACCGCCGCCTATTCCTGCCATAGAGAATGATTTCATCATAGCCATGGCTGCTGATGATGTGCCAGAGCCACCCTCTTGCTCAATCAACATATTTGCGTGAAACAGATATACAGGGTTTTTCTTGTACATATAGAATGCACCAAACCCAACGAATAGCACAAACGCTATCACATAATAATACCAATGCCTTTTGGTCTCGTAGATTGTCCTTGAAAAGTCAATCATTGGCGTGTCCTTACTATTTTCCATATATTAATTTTTCTTTATTTTTTCTGTTAAATATTCTGTTCCAAATTGATGTGCCTGTAACTTCCTGTTTTATCAGTTCTTTCTGCTCCTCTTTGCTCAGCTTCGCTATCGGTGCAAGGATTATACCCATTATAGAAAAGAGATATTCGCCAAATAATGATGTTATCCCTCTGGATGATGTTGAGTCAATAAGTATTGCAATAATGATTATAACTCCGTTAATATATGGAACTATACCATTATACCGGTGGACAAGTTTAAGTTTTTTGCAAAGCCATACGAGGCATAAAATAAAAAGGACAATACCAATCAAGCCGAATTGTGCAAGTCCAGGATAAAAAGCGTCAGCGATGAAATCACTTTTTTCAATGCTGAGACCCCAAACGTTGTTTAATCCATATTGTTCGTATAGTGATGAGTAGTTATATTCAGGGCCGGATGGAACTGTGCCGAAGGATGCGAAGCCGGAACCAAACAGGGGATAATCAATAAGTGTCAATATCATTCCTACATATAGAGCAGGGCGGGCAAATGAATTCAGTGTTTCCTCATCAAAATTGTTGGTCGCCAGTTCTGCATTCAAGAAGTAGAATTGTATCTTGTTCCATGCCACAATAAGAGTGATAGTGATTAATGATGTAATCAAGATAACATTCTTTAGAGTTATTTTTGCAAATTTGCCTGGCTGATAAATGGTTATAATAAACAATATGAAAATAAATGTTCCGTAATATTTGGATCTGCCACATGTTAACCCGATTGTTGCTAATAGTAGTAGCGCAAACAAGTTCTTCTTGACAAGTTTCCAATTATTTGAATCGATAAACAACAGGTATGTTAATGTTGCACTCAAAAACATACTCCCATAATAATATGGATTAACAAAAACATCATAAAAATAAGTATATCCTGCAACAAGTGTCAAGTAAATAATAAATCCAATTGTTAAAATTGCAATAAATAGAAACTGAATTATTTTTTTCTGTTGCTTGTCAAATTTTGGAGCTATTGCGTATGCTGCTCCAAAATATACGAAAACCTTCAAGTGCTGGAAGAAGTCTGCTATAACCGGTTTCGTTGTATTGAAACGACAGAATAAAAGTGTGTAAATTAAGTAAAATGTCAAGATTGCAAGCGGAATTATCAATGGCATATATTGCTTGTATCTCCTGTTGTAAAGTATATCAAAAAAGCTGAGTCCCAACAATAGTATTGTAATTATCTCATCAAGATATCCAATAATTGCAACTCCAACTAACTGACATATTATCAGTGCACAGAAAAGAATAAAATATGTTTTGTTGATATTCAGCATCAATCTCTATTTATTAATAGCGAGGGCAATTACTAATGATGCAATAACAGAAACAGCACTGATTACTGCTGTTGCAATAGACAGTTTGAAAGAATTGTTTTGGTTAAATTCGCTGTTAACAACTCTTACCTTATCAGGTTGGACGTATATAACGTCATTTTGCTTAAGATAGAAGTAAGGGGAGTTGATTAAATTCGCATCTGTCAAGTCAAGAGTATGGAATTGCTTTGTTCCGTTTTCTTCCCTTATCAGCATGACGTTAGTTTTTATCCCATAAAGGGTTACGTCTCCAGCATCTGCAATTGCATCTAAAATGCTGTACTTTTCTGAAGTTGCTTGTTTCGCTCCAGGATTGCGAACTTCGCCAAGAATGTTTACGCGGAAACTGCTTAGCTTGACGATGACAATCGGGTCGGCTACAGCCTTTGAAACTTCTTTCTCGATATACTCTTTCAACTCGGTTGCTGTCATTCCTGTAACTTTTATTTCTCCGAGCGTTGGAATCTCTATATTGCCTTTTTCGTCAACTGTATAATTGACCATAGGGTTGAAGTCGTTTCCGTCGGTCGGTGCAGGTATGATGCGGTAGGCATCGGTTGCAGATGGTATCAGAGAGCTGATAGTTATCTGCAATTTATCCTGAGGTTGTAACTTTAGCGAATAGTCGTTTTTGTCAAGGTTAATTGTAACCTTGTCTGCATTTTGAAAATAAGATACGTTTTTTGATGATTTGCATGAAGCAAATGCGAGCGATATTATCGCAATAAGTATGATACTGGTATATTTTTTCATATTGTGAATTTTACTGTTATTTTAACGTGGGTTATGCTTAAATATTGCATTCAAAATCTATGAATGCAAAATTAGTAAAAGTTTGCAATAATTCAATGTCGGTTGAAAGCAATAGATATTTCCTTGTTAGTGTATATTCAAATGATTGTGAGTTGGCAAGGGTAAGTTAGGGCTTGCTTACCGTTCCAAAAGTCTGTTTGTGGTGTTTTAAAACCTAATCACGTTTGGTGCAGACATTTGAGCCTTTAAGACCGTTGAAAACTGTTGCAGGAGTGAGTGTTATATTATTTGTACAAAGATACAATATAAAAGAACTGATGTCTAATTTCAGTTTGAAAATTGATTATTTATTGTTACTACTAAAGTTTATCCATGTCCATTTGTGCCAAAGACTTTCCAGAGGCCCTTGTTTATGATTTTTAAGCAACCATTTGCTGAAATGTATTTGAGCAAGAAACGTAAGCAATGCAATTAATGTACTAATGGCGTTTCCGCAATATGAAGCAAGATTTAGTCCAATGGGGTAGTATATGATAGCTCCAATTATTGATTGTGAAATGTAGTTTGTTAAGCTCATTTTCCCATATATACTCAGTTTGTTTAGCATTTGTCTAATTTTGCTTTTCTGGTATAATATGATGAATGTTGCTATAATAGCCAATGCAAAAGATAAGTTTTGCCACATCTTCATTGCAATTTTGACTGGTTGGTAAAATGAGAAAGTTGAATCATTAATTGCAAATTTATTAATTAGGAACAATATGGTTGTTGATAAAGAAAAAGCAATAAGTATGTTGACCCATTTGCGGATGTTTTGTTTAGTGGGTAAGAACAGTTGTATTCTTCCAAAATAGAACCCGAGTAGGAAAAGGCCTCCAGTTTGAAAGAATCGTCCTTCATTTATGGACCAAGCCAAGCTTGCTTTTTGTCCGATTGTTATGTTTGTCAAAATGAATTTTCCAAAATTTTCATTTTCAATGCTTGACATTAATTGAGATTGTGTTTCTTGTACTTTTAAATCAAAAAGCTGATTTGAGAAGTATTGATACCATTCAATAGGCTGTAATAGGAAAATGATTGCGGATATAAGTATGGCTTTGTTGCTCCATTTTCGTGTAGTAAAAAGGGTAATGCTTTGAATAAAGAACAATAAGAGAACATCTCCCCCTGAGAAAAAAGCAGCATTAATTGTTGCGAATGCAACTAAAAGCACCATTCTCCAAAGAAACCGGTATCCAAAGTCTTTGCCTTTTAGTTTTTGATTATTGGACTGAATATAGAATGTGAAGCCGAAAAGTAGGGCAAATATGGCGTATGCCTTGCCGTCAAAAAGAATAAATAAAACTTTGGAAATATAGAAATCGATAGTATTTAGCCATTCTGGAGAGCCAGTGGGAAATACGGGAAAGTTGAAGTGATTTAGACTATGTACCAAGAGTATTGCAAGAATGGCAAAACCTCTAAGTGAATCCACTGATTCTATTCTGACATTTTTGTTTTGTAGTTGTTGCATTTTCGTTTTTAATACTACAATTACAAATGCATTTTCTGTGAAATGCATTTGTAATTGTAGTAATTTCTTCTGCAAAGATAGGGAAATTGCGAAATAATGCAAAACTAAAATCAATACTCCGGTAAATTCTTACCGAAGTATTGATTTTGTTAAAAGAAAAATATTCCCGAGGATAAAATTCCTCAATTAAGATAATCCAAATAGAAACCGAGTTGCTTTATATCGCTTTATTATATAGTTATAAAGCAATATCGGTATGATTACGCCGCATGCGATTACGATAATTGCAACGATAGCAAAGATGACGTCTGATTCGAGGGGTAAGCCTGTTTTTGCTATGACTGCTTTTGCAAAGCCTTCAAAAGTCGTGTGAAGCAGGTAAATGATATAGGAAGCAGACGATACTGTTATAAACATACCTTTGCCTAAATTGATTTTCTCTATAAATCTTGATATTGAGATAACCATAGCAATGCCAGCAATATTGATGATGAACATTTCTGCACGGCCAGCAAGGCTTTTTTCTTCGGAACAGAAGTAATAAAGTCCGGCAAATGCCAAGATATAGAATAGTGCATTTATGTTAAGGAGAAATTTGATTTTGTCTTTAAAATCATATGCAACGGCACCGAGAATAAAGAAAATAAAGAATTGACAAAACTGGCGTATGCAGAAGATTTCTGTTAGTTCAAGGTTGCCTAAGAACAGTACGAAAGATACCGCCAAAAGTGCTAATCTTGACTTGCTGCTCTTGAAAAAGGGTACAATTAAAAACGAAAGAAACAGTACCCAAATAAACCATAGAAAGTAGCCAGCCTCGGGATAGTAGAACATTCGCAATAGCGAATCAATCTGCTTTGGGTTTTCAACAGTAAGAATGTTGTCGGCAAGCAGTTTGGCGCCTATGATGAGCACAGATACCGTGAAGTATGGAACCATTAGTCTCTTGACTTTCTTTTTAATGAAGGCGAAATAGTCCCTTTTTTGGGAGAGCATGTATGCAACGCCACTTGCAAAAAGAAATAGTGGCATGTGGAAAGAGTAGATAATGTGATTAATTTCTTTCCACCAGTCAGGGCTGTCCTGTGGGATATAGTGACCGATGACTACAAGTATAATGCAGATTGCTTTTGCGATATCTAAGAAAATTAGTCTGTTCATTTTGCAAGTTTATAATTTGATTTTTATCTTCCGCATATCCATGATGACAGTTTGGGAAATGCCTTCTTTGATGCGGCGTATAGAAGAACTCCAATGCCTGCAAGTAAAGCCGTTACTGCAAAGTGCATTGCTATCAGCTTTGTGTCAGAATTGAGGTTTGCAGCATTAGAGATTATTTGGGAAACCTTTCCTGAAAATATTCCGTGATATACATATATTAGCATTCCGCTACTGGTTAGCACTGCTGGTATTTTTGCTCCTCTTTTAACAAGCATTCCTGCAATGGCAATAAACGAGAATAAACCGAAGAACATACCGAACTTTTGTATAAGAAATCCGATTCCATAGTTGCCGTTTCCCATTATTATTGTATACCCGATCATAGATGCTAGAAATAGAGGGACAAATGTTTTCCAGTATTTAAACGAAAAATCCACAAAGTCTATTTTCTTGATGGCGAATAAGGCTCCCAATGAGAAGCAAAACGGACCGGAATAGTTTGTTACCATACCGTCTGTCGCCAGCCACAGAATTCCTAATAGTGTCATAAGAGTCAGGTTATATTTGCGGATTCGCCCCCCAGTAGATAACTGGTGAGATGATAGTTATAACAATCAAGTCACGGATAAACCATAGCGGGTCATTAAAAGGGCACGAAATTTCACTTTCGCTTCCTGGCGGTTGGATTCCGAATGAAGTTAGCCAGTCAGAGATGCTGTAATCCGCAATTCGAAGTTCGTCGAAAGTTTCCGGCAAAAAAAGTTGCTGGTATAGGGCTGTAAAGGCTAGTGGCGCTGCTATCCAAAATAAATAAGGAACTAGCAGTGACTTTACCCGTTTGCGCAATTTAGAGATATATGCCTCTTTTGACCATTCGGTTTTGTAGAAAAACAGAAATCCGGATATGAAAAAGAAAAGAGGAACTGAAATGCTTGCAAAGCATTCGATAGAGCAGGTGCGGAAATAAGCATATCCGCTGTGTTCGAAAATTGCCAATTTTTGTAGTCCGTCGATGTTGACAGTAAACGATACGTGCGACCAAACAACCATAAAGGCGAGTGGAAATCGCAGTAATGAAATGGTTTTCGACAGTATGCTGTTATCCTCTGCCATTGTGCTATACGGGTATCTTGAATTTGAAGCAGCGAGTTGCGTCAAATCTTGGCAATGCCATCAGTTGAATGTCCTTTTGAGAGTCTTCCAGCGTTTCTAAACAATCTCCAACAGTAAATCCTTTTGCTTCTACTGCAGAGCGGACTTCTTTCAATGCCAATTCTGGTGTATTGTTATCCTTACTCAAATGGCACAGGAATACGTTTTTCAAACGTCCTCCTGCTATAGTAGCAATAAATTCTGCGGCTTCCTTGTTGTCAAGGTGTCCAACATCGGAATATATTCTGCTTTTCAAATATTCCGGATATTTGCCGTTTTCAAGCATCTTGGAATCGTAATTGCTTTCGATAACAAGATAGTCTGCGTCTTCCATATAGAATCTTGCTCTATCAGTTATTGTTCCCATATCTGTTGAGAATACAAAGTTTGATTTTCCAAGTCTGATATTGAATCCAGAGTTGCAAGAAACGTCGTGTGAAACGTTGAAAGCAGTAATCTCAAAATCTAAAATTTTGAAAGGAATTTCCTTGTATATTGCAACATGATAGTCTTTTATTCGCCTGGATATGTTGTGCTTTCGTAGAATGCCCTGTAGAACCCTGTTAGTGCAGAATAAAGCCATCTTGTATTTTCTTAGAAAAGTATATACATATTTTATATGATCCATGTGTTCGTGGGTAAGGCAGATGCCTTTTATGGAATCCATTGGTATTCCGTTCTGTGTAAGAGCGTCAATAACCTGTTGCATGTCAACGCCAGCATCAATCAAGAAACCTCCTGCTTCAGTGCCTATATATGAGCAGTTGCCGCTGCTTCCACTGCCGAAACTCATAAATTTTAATGTCTTAACTTGGTTCAAGTCAACTATTGGAGTCTCCAGTTCTGATATTTCACCGATTATTTTATTTGCCCGCATATCGCGTCCTCCAGATATAATAGAGGGACTTTCTGGTGTTTCTTCCCCAAAAAGGGAATATTGTCGGGGGTTATATTTGGATTTTTTTGTCATGATTAGCGGTATAGTAGGAATATTGCAGGTTTCTTTTCTAATATTGTTTTTGAACGAGTCCAGTCATAAATAGTTTTGGTTACAATAAATTCAGATTGCCCTGTAATGTCAAGGGCTACGCATAGTTTTAAGTCTTTTCTTACTGTTTTGCAAATTTCTTCCAGTAACCTGTTGTTTCTGTATGGCGTTTCAATAAAGATTTGAGTTTGTCCACTAAGAATATTTCTTTCCATTTCATGGAATTTTTTTACCTTTTTGCTGGTATCGATAGGCAGGTATCCTTGAAATGCAAATGATTGGCCGTTAAAGCCTGAAGCCATTAAAGCCATAAGAATGCTTGATGGGCCAACAAGAGGAATGACTTTTATCCCTTTTTCTTGTGCCATTGCAACGACGTCGGCACCCGGGTCCGCTATCGCAGGGCATCCTGCTTCAGAAATAACACCCATTGCTTGGCCTGATATGAGAGGGTCAAGATAGTTTATTATATCTTCTCTGTGGGTATGTTCGTCAAGGGTGTAGAAGGTCAGTTCGTCGATATTTATCGACTTGTCGCATTTTTTTAGAAACCGGCGTGCAGAACGCTCGTTTTCAACGATAAAATGCTTTATCTCTTTAACTATTGCAAAATTATATGCTGGAAGAACCTTTTCTAATGGTTCCTCGCTCAACATAACAGGTATCAAATATAATGCTGCTTCCATGTTTTTTGTTATTCAAACTACAAAAATACGAAATACTCTACTAATATCAAAAACGAAGTTCCTATTTCATTATATTTATAGATAGTGATTTTGCAAACTGTTGGAGCAAAAGGCTGGTGTCTTTGCGCTATTGCTTTTTTCGTGCGGTAGTGAGGAAAAGGATTTCTATGAATTTCTAAACTTATGTTTTCAAACATAAAAAGGCCAAATGGTTCTGGAATTATCTGATAAAAAAGGTTTTAAACGCTCTGTTTGAAGCCCTTTTGAAGTGGATTAGGTCAAAAAGGACCCTAAAATTTTCTAACTTGAAATAATTAATGTATATTTGCACGCTATTATTGCTAAATTGAAAATTAAAATAAAATATTAAACAAAATGCAAAGTAAAGGTTTTATCAGAGTGCTTACTATCTTGCTCGCCCTTGTCTGCGTATTTTATCTTTCATTCTCTTTCGTGACTGGCAATATCGAGGACGATGCTTATTTGCGCTTACGCCTCAAAAAGTGGAGAAAGATGTAAATTCTCAAAAGTACAAGGATGCTTACAAGATGTATCTTGACTCTATTGGTAACGAGAAAGTGTACCTTGGTTACACTTACAATGAAGCGAGAGAAAAACAAATTGGTTTGGGTCTTGACTTGAAGGGCGGTATGAATGTAACTCTTCAAATTTCAGTTCCTGATATCTTAAGAACTCTCTCAAAAGAAAATCCGGATCCAAAATTTAACCAGGCTATCGCTAATGCTGAAAAGAGCAAAGCAAAAGATTTCGTTCTGCATTCTGTGCAGAATACGAACAGTTGGCACCAGGTGCACAACTTGCTCAAATTTTCAGATCTATTGAGCGTGTAAAACCAGGCGATTCTAACGAGGCTGTAGAAAAAGTCTTGAAGGAAGAGGTTAGTGCTATGGTTGATAACTCATATAACACTCTTCGTACTCGTATCGACCGTTTTGGCGTTGTTGCTCCTAATATCAAGAAAATGGAGCGTGATGGTCAAATCCTTCTTGAACTTCCGGGTATCAAAGAACCGGAGCGTGTCCGTAAGTTGCTCCAAGGTTCTGCTAACCTTGAGTTCTATGAAACATATAACGCCCAAGACCTTCAAGGCGTTTTGGCTCAACTAAGCGACGCTGCTGCTAAAGAAGTTCCTGCTGAAAAGATTGTTCCTGCTGAAGAGGTAAATGCTGATACTGCAAAAGTCGTTGCTGACACTGCTGCTGTTACTGCTAAGGAAGATCTGAAGAAGGCTGAACCTCAAGTTCGCACATTGGCTACAATGCTTTGGACTAATGGTCAATTCGGTGGCCCTGTCGTTGGTACTGTTAATGTTCAGGATACTGCTGCTGTTAACGCTATCCTTAATTCATCTGCTGCTAAGCAACTTCTTCCAACAAATCTTAAATTGGCTTGGTCTGTTAAGGGCGTTGATGCTAAGGATCGTTTGTATCAATTGGTAGCGTTGAAGACTCAAGCAGGAAAACCTCGTCTTGGTGGTGATGTTGTTGAGGACGCAAGTTATGAGTTCGACAACCTTCAAGGTAACATTGTTAATATGTCAATGAATAACGAAGGTTCACGCCGTTGGGCTCAAATTACACAAGAAAACCTTGGCAAGAGCGTTGCTATTGTTCTTGACGATCAAGTCTATTCATTCCCAACTGTGAACTCAGTTATCGAAGGCGGTCGCTCTCAAATTACTGGTAACTTCACTCCTGAAGAAGCAAGTGACTTGGCAAACGTTTTGAAATCTGGTAAGATGGCTGCTAAGGTCAACATTGTAAGCGAATCAGTTATCGGTCCGTCTCTTGGTCAACAGGCTATTGAATCAGGTATTTGGTCATTTGTAATTGCATTGGTAGCATTGATGCTATTTATGATTGCATTCTATGGCTTTACTCCTGCAATGGTTGCTAACTGCTGCTTGATTATCAACTTGTTCTTTACTCTTGGTATTCTTGCTTCATTCCAGGCTGTATTGACGCTTTCTGGTATTGCCGGTATCGTCCTTTCTCTTGGTATGGCTGTTGATGCTAACGTGTTGATTTTCGAAAGAACAAAAGAAGAACTTCGTGCTGGAAAGAATGTGAAGTCTGCTCTTGCTGACGGTTACAAAAATGCATTCTCTGCAATCTTCGACTCTAACTTGACTTCTGTTATTACTGCAATTATCTTGCTTGTTTACGGTACAGGTCTTATTAAGGGTTTTGCAACAACTTTGCTTATCAGCATTATCTGCTCATTCTATAGTGCAATTTTCTTGTCAAGACTTGCATTCGAGTGGTTGCTTACAAAACAAAAATATCAGAACCTCAAGTTTACTACTAAATTCAGTGAGAATTTCTTGAAGGGTACACAAATCAACTTCCTTGGCCAACGCAAGAAAGCGTGGACAATTATTGCTGTTGTTATTGCAGTTGTTGTTGCTTCTTTCGTATTTAAGGGAATTGACAAAGGTATTGATTTCTCTGGCGGTAGAAACTATATCGTTCAATTTGATCACGATGTTAAGACGTCAGAAATCGCAGACCAGTTGGAACCTTTGTTCCCAGAATCTTCTCTTTCTGTAATTACTATTGATAACGATTCTAAAGTTCGTATCTCTACTAACTATAAGATTGCTGACGAAACTGAAGGTGTTGACGATGAGGTTATGCAATTGCTTTATAAGGGCCTTTCTAACGAGTTGAACGGAATGTCTTATGACGACTTCAGTGTATCTAATGAAGAAGTAGGTGTTGTATTGACTGAGAAGGTTGGTCCAAGTATCGCTTCTGATATGACAACTGGTGCTGTTTGGGCTGTTTTGCTTTCTCTTATTGCAATCGCTCTTTACATCTTGTTGCGTTTCCGTGATATTTCTTTCTCTGTTGGTGCGTTGGCTTCTTTGGCATTTACTTCATTCGTGATTATCGGTTTCTACTCTTTGTTCAGCGGAATCCTTCCGTTCTCAATGGAAATCGACCAATCATTCATCGCTGCGATCCTTACTATTATTGGTTATGCAATTAACGATACAGTGGTTGTATTTGACCGTGTTCGCGAAATGATTGGCTTATATCCTAAATCTGATAGAGAAGAAATTATTAACAAGTCTTTGAATACGACTTTGACCCGTACAATTATGACTTCTGTAACAACAGCTCTTGTGTTGCTCTGCATCTTCATCTTTGGTGGCGAAACAATCAGGAGTTTCACATTCGCAATGTTGTTCGGTGTTATAATCGGTACTCTTTCTACTATATATGTTGCTACTCCGATTGCATTCGTAATGCAGAAGAGAAAAATTGCTAAAAAGTAACAAAGTAGTAAATCTACAATGACAAATAAAAGGCAATATCTTCGGGTATTGCCTTTTTTTGTGCTCATTTTTGTTGCTGTGTAACAAATTTGTTTGTTAGTGAAGCAAATTTTATATAGTTTGTTTTGAGAATGGACTATATTTGCAATGTAAATATTAGGTATAAAAAGAGGTAATTGCAATCATTGTTCCTTATGTGTTTTAAAGTTAGGCTGAGTATTCTGAGGATTACCCGTTTTTACAATGGTTTTAGGTGGTTAATTGATATTAGGTAATTTGTTGTGAGATTGCTTCCTCTTATAGGCGTTAAGAAAGGAAAGAACTGTGTCAATATGATTCGATGCAGTTCTTTTAATTTTATGATTGCAAGTATGGTATGATATTAGAATTGTTTAATCAGAGGAATTGATGTTTGCTGGTAAAACAGATGCGATTGCTTTATTTGTTGGCTAAGGCATAACTTTATAGTGCTGTTTAGCATGATTTCGGCTGCAAAAGTTAAAGTGCCACCATTCGGAAGGCAATGGTCTGAATCCTGCTTTTTTCATAACTTTTCTAAGCAATAGTCTGTTTTGCAGTTCTTTCTTGCTTATTTTCCCACGTTTGACAAGAGCTTGTTCGTTTGTTATACCTGCTTCATAGCCAAGATGGTCAAATTCTGTTCCCATTGGCAGAGGGATGCCGTTTCTGTCAATAATGGTTATATCAACCGCGAGTCCGTAATTATGCAAGCCACCGCCACGTGCAGGGTTTGAAACGTATTTCTGTTTGCTTGTACCCTTGACTTTGTTCCACATTCTTTTTTGAACGCTCATCGGACGACCTGCATCATATACTATCAATGAATATTCAGGTCTTTCGGCTTTTAGCAGTTTTTGTGCTTTCTTGAGGCAACGCATTGCATCTGGATGCAGAAAAGCCTCTTTTAGGTCCCCGTAAAGCACTGTGCCTACGAAATTGTCTGCTGTAGTGTATTTCAAGTCTATAGGCATATCAGGAATCTCTGTTTCGATATTTTGCCAGCCAAGGGATTGCATTTTTTGTGCAGTCTGGCTAAGTTGCTGGCAGTAGGCGGCAGTTGACCACAATAGCAAGAATGCTGCCAGTATCGGTTTTATTGATTTTGTCATTGTTAAAGGTGAGTTATATGTCGCAAAATTAGTATAAATTCGGCATTTTGTTGTACCTTTATATTGTTTTAATATTAAAATAATTATGAAAATAGCATTAGTCCAGCACAATATATTGTGGTCTGCCAAGCAGGCTAATTTGGAGAAGATTAGGAGTCTGATTGATTCGGCACCTGGTGCTGATGTATATGTCTTGCCGGAAATGTTTGCAACTGGTTTCTCAATGAAGCCTGAGCGGATTGCGGAGCCTTATCCTGGAGAAGTTGTTGCGTGGATGATCGACCTTGCAAGAGATAAGTCTGCGGCAATTATAGGAAGCGTTTCCGTTGAGAAAGGTGGAAATTATTATAACCGTTTGATAATGGCAAAACCCGGTGGAGCGGTAGAATACTATGACAAGAGGCATCTTTTCTCTTTTGCAGGCGAAGACGGCAAGTACGCTTGCGGAAAAGAGCGTAAAGTTTTTGAGTTCCGCGGTGTTAGGTTTTTGCCGTTGGTGTGCTATGATTTGCGTTTCCCTGTATGGTCGCGTAATCATTCTGATTATGATGTTGCGATATATGTTGCCAGTTGGCCAGACGAAAGAAAGTATGCTTGGCAAACATTGCTTCGTGCGAGGGCTATAGAAAACCAGTGCTATGTTCTTGGTGTCAACAGGGTAGGGTCAGACCCCGTTTCTGTGTATTCAGGGTATAGTGTGGCATTGGGGCCTGATGGTATGCAGATTGCAGAGTGCGAACCAGGGAAAGAAGTTGCAGTAATTGCCGATATTGATATGGAAATACTTGGTGAATACAGAAAGAAATACCCGTTTTTAAGAGATGCCGATTGGAATAAAGATGATTTTGTGTGGTGAGCAGCGAATAAATAAAAAGAAAATTAGGTAAATAGATGAAAAATCAGATTAATTCTTTCAAAAAATGATTTTTATATATTACCTTTGTCGTTCGTGATAAATTAGGAAAATAAAAAACTAAAATAAAATGGCAAAAGAAAGCAAAAAGCAAGAAACACGCACTTCAATCGATGAATTGAACGAGTCACTATCAGGCTTGGAGCAACGTGTTGAGCAAAACAAAAAATCTGTGATTTGGTACGCAGTAGCGTTATTGGTAGTTATTGGTCTTGGTCTTGGCTATTATTACGGCAAAAAGTCTGCTAAGGAAGATGCAGGCGAAATGATTGGCAAGGCTGACATTGAACTTATGCAAGGCAACGATTCAGTAGCGTTGGCACAATATCAGGCAGTTGCAGCTGAGTATAGCAATGAAGTTGCTAACCGTGCAAATCTTAATGCTGCAATCCTTCTTTACCAAAAAGGTAACTATGAAGAGGCATTGAAGGCTGTTGAAAACTATGATGTAGAAGAAGAACTTGTTGGTGCTGCTTCTACATCATTGAAAGGTGACTGTCTTGTTAACTTGAAAAAGTATGACGAAGCAGTTGCTGCTTACGACGAGGCTATCTCTGTTGCTAACGGTAACGAACTTTATGCACCAGTATTCATGATGAAGAAAGCAACAGTTCTTAGCGCACAACAGAAATACTCAGATGCTGCTGCTATCTATCAAAATATCAAGGATAACTATAGCAAGTACGTTAATGCTTACCGCGTAAACATTGACAAATACATTGACCGTGCAAATTATTTGGCTGGCAATAAGTAATATTTATCAAAAATTCTATAACAAGGGTTGCGCCAATGGTGCAACCCTTGTCGCTTTTATATATGTTGTTGGAAAAAAAGCGGATAATTCTTTTGAATTGTATTCGGATTAGAGTAATTTTGCAGAATAATTAATAAAATGCAGTAGATTGTGGAAACTAAGTACATTTTTGTGACCGGTGGAGTTGTTTCATCTCTCGGTAAAGGTATAATTTCGTCTTCGTTAGCAAGACTTTTGTTATCTCGCGGTTTTCGTGTGACAATTCAAAAGTTCGACCCCTACATCAACATAGACCCGGGTACGCTAAACCCTTACGAGCATGGCGAATGCTATGTAACTGTTGATGGACATGAGGCAGACCTTGACTTAGGTCACTACGAACGTTTCACTAACGTTAATACAACTCGAGCAAACAACATCACAACCGGTAGAATCTACCAAAGCGTTATCGATAAAGAGCGTCGCGGTGATTACCTTGGCAAGACTGTACAGATTGTGCCGCACATCACTGATGAAATCAAGAGAAACGTTAAGTTGCTTGGTAATACTGGCAAGTTTGATTTTGTTATCACAGAAATCGGTGGTACTGTTGGTGACATTGAGTCTCTTCCATTCCTTGAATCAATGCGTCAATTGAAGTGGGAGTTGGGTAGCAACTGTATCTGCATCCACCTTACTTACGTCCCGTTTATCCAGGCGGCTAAGGAGTTGAAGACAAAACCTACTCAGCACTCTGTTAAGAAATTGCAGGAAGTTGGTATTCAGCCAGACGTTCTGATTCTTAGAACAGAAAAGGATATACCTGTCTCAATGCGTCGTAAGGTTGCGCTGTTCTGTAATGTTTCACCAGATGCTGTTATCCAGTCAATCGACGTTCCTTCTATCTATGAAGTGCCAATGACTATGCATGCTCAGCACCTTGATGAAATCGTTTTAAGAAAGACAAATACTCCTTTCGAGGGCGAGCCTAACATGACTCAATGGACTTCTTTCCTTGATAAAATGAAAAATGCTCAGGAAGTTGTTAATATCGGTCTTGTTGGTAAGTATGTTGAGTTGCAAGATGCTTACAAGTCAATAAATGAGTCATTGTTTCAGGCTGCAACTTACTCTAACTGCAAGTTGAATCTAAAATATATTCACTCTGAAAAGGTTAACGACGGTAACGTTGCTGAAATGCTTGCTGGCATGGACGGTATCCTTATTGCCCCAGGCTTTGGCCAGAGAGGTATTGAAGGTAAGTTCTCTGCAATCAAGTATTGTCGTGAAAATGATATCCCAACCTTCGGTATCTGTTTGGGTATGCAATGTATGGTTATTGAATTTGCACGCAATGTGCTGGGATTGAGCGATGCAAACAGCACTGAGATGGACCCGCAAGCAAAGGAAAACGTTATCGACCTTATGGAGGAGCAAAAGAGCATATCCAATATGGGAGGAACTATGCGTCTTGGATCTTACGACTGTGTGCTTCGTGAGGGTTCTAAGGCTGCTCAAGCATACGGTTCAACTAAAATCAGCGAGCGTCACCGCCACAGATTCGAGTTTAACGACGAATATCGCAGTCAGTTTGAGGCTGCTGGCATGGCATGCGTTGGTGAAAATCCTGAAACTCATTTGGTGGAAGTCGTTGAAATACCAGAAAAGAAATGGTTTATAGGAACGCAATATCATCCGGAATACAGCAGTACTGTGCTTGAGCCAAACCCGATTTTCATCAGTTTCATTAAGACTGCAATAGAAAATCACGAGAAAAATAATAACTAATAATATAACTAATTTTAATGGACAAAAACACCATCCTCGGTTTGCTTCTTATGGGAGCGGTGATTTTCGGCTTTACTTGGCTGAATGCACCAGATGAATCACAAGTCAGCAAATCGAACGAAGAAGTTGCAAAAGAAAAATCGTCAGAAATGTCCTTGGTTGGAGACAGTATCTCTGCAAAGGAATGGTCTAATATTGTCGCTGTTGTTAAGCAGTATGGAAAGCAAACTGACAATGGAGAGGTAGCGCTTGCTAATGAAAACGTTAATTTGACAGTTGCAGGAGATGAGCTGAAAGGCTCTGTTGCTTGCGGTGATACTGTGTTTGCTGTTGATGACTTGAAGAAGACAGCTGCTCCTGATTCTCGTTTGATTACAAATGCCGCACTTGCTAACCTTAGAACGGCTGTTTCATCGTTTACAAAGTATTCAAATTTTGTGAAGTTTGTTTCTGGTGACAGTACTACAGTGAAGTTGAAAAACAATTTGCTCGATATTGATATTGCTACAAAGGGCGGTATGATTTCTCGTGTGGAATTGTTGAACTATACTGCATACTCTAACGGCAAAAATGGTCCGGCTGTGTTGTTTGAAAACAATAACAATTCTTACAGTTTTGTGCTTAATACACATACTCAAAGATATGACACTAAGGACTTCTATTTTACTCCGATTGTTGAAAACGATTCAACAGTCTTGATGAAACTGGAGTTTGAAAAGTCTGTTTCTTTCGGTATCCGTTATACATTGCCTAACGACAGTTATAAGGTTAGAATGGAAGTAGTTCAGCAAAATATGGACGCTATCATCCCGACAAATATTGCGAATATGGACTTCCAATGGAGCCAGATGGTTCAACGCCACGAAAGAGGTGAGATGTTTGAGGAGCGCAATTCTGCTCTTTATTACAAATATCTTGGCGGAGATACTGACTACTTGAGTGAAACAAGTTCAGACAATGAGGATATTGAGGACAAGTTGAAATGGGTGGCATTTAAGGACCAGTTCTTCTCTTGCGTGCTTATCGCTGATTCTTACTTCTTGGGAACTAACGAGTTGTCGAGCAAGGTTATTGATAAGGAGAGCCCGCTTCATAAGAACTACATGAAGGACCTTTCTGTTTCTTCACAACTGGATTACAGTTCTTCAAATCCAAAGCCTGCTGCATTTACATTCTTCTTTGGTCCTAATGAGTACAAACTCCTTGACAAGTATTCAGAAGTTGCAAATGACGAGGACCTTGAGTTGACTCGTTTGATTCCTCTCGGTTGGAGTATGTTCCGTTGGATTAATACTATTATAATTATCCCAATTTTCAATTTCCTTGGAACATTGGATTTGAATTACGGTATTATCATCTTGATTCTAACATTCTTCATTAAGTTGATACTTTTCCCGTTGACATATAAGAGTTATTCGTCACAAGCGAAGATGCGTGTGCTCGCACCGGATATCAAGGCTATCAATGACAAGTATCCAGGTCAGGAGAATGCTTTGAAGCGTCAGCAAAAGACAATGGAACTTTACAATCAGGCAGGTGCGAATCCGATGAGCGGATGTTTGCCAATGTTGTTGCAAATGCCAATCCTCATTGCAATGTTCTCATTCTTCCCGTCTTGTATAGAGTTGAGAGGTGAATCATTCCTTTGGGCTGATGACTTGTCTGCTCCAGACATTATCTTCTCTTGGGATGCTCACATTCCGTTTATCTCAACATTCTTCGGCAACCATATCAGTTTGTTCTGCCTGTTGATGACTGCTGTTAACATTATCTACACATATATCAATATGCAGTCTAACCCGTCAAACAATTCAATGCCGGGTATGAAGTGGATGATGTACCTGATGCCGGTTATGTTCCTTGTATTCTTCAATAACTATGCTGCTGGTCTTAGTTACTATTACTTCTTGTCATTGTTGATTACAATTGCACAAACTTACGCATTCCGTTTCATCATCAAGGAAGACAAGGTTAGAGCGAAGATGGCTGAAAACGCTAAGAAACCGAAAAAGAAAAGCGGTTTTATGGCGCGTCTTGAAGAAGCACAGCGCCAAGCACAGGCTGCTCAACGCGAACAAGAAAAGCGCAGAAATAAAAAATAAAATATCGCTACAACTATTAGAAAAAGGCTCACTGAGGTGAGCCTTTTTTGGTTTTTAAAGTGCAGAAATTTCGGAAGTTTATGCGATGTTTTGGATAATTGGTCGTTTTTGATTGTCAGTTAGTTTGATTGTGACGAAATATCGAACAATTATGCGAACTTTGCGTTATAAAATAAATTCATCTATAATGACTACTTTAGTGAAACATATTACGAGATTTTTTATTTGCGGTATTTTGCTAATGCCTGCAGTTGCTTTCGGACAGGCCTTGTCTTTGGATTCCTGCCGTGCGATGGCTTTGAGAAACAATAAAAATATTCAGATTTCCCGTGAACGACTGAAAGCGGCGGAGTATAAAAAGAAAGAAGCCTTTGCGGCATATTTGCCTGCAATTGACGTGACGGCTTCTTATATTTACAATCAAAAAGAAATATCGTTGCTTTCAGAAGATCAGAAATTGCCTACTCAGACTTTTAACCCTGCTACAGGAAAGTTTGAATACAATATTCTAAAAAAACCAGACGGAACCCCTGTGCTAACTCCGGAAGGAAGCCCGATTCCTACACAAGTCGCTGTTATCCCAAAATCGGCATTGACATACGATGTTCACAATGTCTTTGCCGGTGCGGTTACATTGACGCAGCCGGTTTTTATGGGCGGTAAGATTGTTGCCATGAATAAGATGGCCGATTTGGCTTACTCTGCTGCGGAAAATTTGCTTGACAATAACGAAAAGGAGGTTATCTATGCTGTTGATGCAGCCTATTGGCAAGTTGTTTCGCTTTCAGAGAAGAAGAAACTTGCCGATAGTTATATTCAGTTGCTTGACACTCTAAATCGAAATGTTAGGGCGCTTATGGCGGAAGGAATGGCTACAAGGTCAGATCTTTTGACTGTTGAGGTAAAGCAGAATGAAGCAGAAATTGATTTGTCAAAGGTTGACAACGGTATTCAGTTATCAAGAATGGCGTTGGCTCAGGTTTGTGGCATGCCTTTGAATAGTGAATACACCCTTGCAGATGAATGTGAAGATATAAATGCCGACGATGTTCCTATGGCGACATTTAATATAGAGGACGTGTATAAAAATAGAACAGATGTTCGCAGTCTTCAGATTGCTGTTGATATTTTTGAGCAGAAGCAGAGAGTTGCCAGGGCGGATATGATGCCGTCGGTTGCTCTCATAGGTGCTTATTCATTGACGAATCCTAATGTGTTCAATGGCTTTGACAAGAGTTTTAAAGGAATGTTTAGTGTAGGAGCAATGGTGAAGATTCCAATTTGGCATTGGGGTGGAAAATATAACAAGTTGCGTTCCGCAAAAAGCGAAACAGCCATTAAGCAACTGGAACTTGCGGAAGCAATGGAGAAAGTTGAGTTGCAAGTTAATCAGGCTGCTTTCAAGGCTCGTGAGTCAGTTAAAACTTTGCGAACAGCAACGTCAAATCTTGACAAGGCAGAAGAGAATTTGCGGCACGCACAGATTGGATATCGTGAAGGTGTTATGACTGTTAATAACATAATGGAGGCTCAGACTGCATGGCTGAAAGCAAATTCAGAGCATATTGACGCAATGATAGATGTTAAGTTATGTAATTTGTATTTGTCGAAAGTAAAGGGCATTATTGCTTATTAATGAAAATAAAAAGAATCAAGATATGGAAAATCTAAATGTAAAGACTTCTAAGAGTGATGATGTAAGTAAAAAGGAGAAAGGTTTGTTTGTGACCATCGCAATATCTGTTATTGTCGTTATAATCCTTGCAATTGTTGGTTTTCTTTGTATTAATAAGAATACAGAAGTTGTTCAGGGAGAGGTTGATGCCAATAGCGTTAGGGTTTCAGGACTAATGCCTGGGCGCGTTGAGAAGTTTTATGTGGCAGAAGGTCAGTATGTCCATGCAGGAGATACTCTTGCAAAGATTTATTCTGCAACGGTTGATGCAAAGTTGGCACAGGCACTTGCTGGTCAAGATGCTGCAACAGCCTTGAAGCAAAAGGCAGATGCGGGAACCCGCAGGCAAACTCTTGAGGCTGCGAGGAATTTGATGGAGCAGGCTAAAGCCGCTCTTGAAATAAGAAAAAAGACATACGAAAGGGTTGAGGCTTTGTATTCGCAAGATGTTGTACCGGCTCAAAAGCGTGATGAGGCTAAGGCTGCTTACGATGCCGCTGTTGCTCAATTTGATGCTGCCCAATCACAATATAATCTTGCCAAAGAAGGAGCGCAGAAAGAAGACAAGATGGCAGCTGCTGCAAAATTGAGGGCGGCAGAGGGTACTGTTGCTGAAGTAAAGTCTATTCTTCAGGATCAATATTTGTTTGCTCCTTGTGACGGCGAAATTTCAGATATCTTTCCGCATATTGGAGAATTGGTATCTACGGGAACTCCAATAATGAATGTTCTAAAACTTGAAGAGAAGTGGTTTGTTTTCAATGTCAGAGAGTCTATGCTTGCCGATATGACAATGGGAAAGACGGTTACTCTTAAAGTTCCTGCCTTTGATATGAAAGAAATTCAAGCGGAAGTGTATTACATAAAGGATATGGGAGAATATGCTGTTTGGAGATCTACTAAGATGACTGGTGAATACGACAGCAAAACATTTGAAGTTAGGTTAAAGCCAAAGGGTGACGTTAAGGACTTGCGCCCTGGTATGAGTGTTATTTTGAAATAGAATATGTTTAGGAATTTTGTAAATACGCTGAAACGGGAAGTGCAGAAATTATCGGAAAGACGGTTATACTTCTTTTCGATGATTGTCGTGCCCTTGTTTGTGCTGTTTTTCCTTACATATCTAATGAGAGATGGGCTTCCTACAGAAATACCAACAGCGATCGTTGATATGGATAATACTGTGGAAACACGTGTTGTCAAACGAAATCTAATTGCTTCGCAAGAAGTTAGAATTGTTAAGGAACTTGCCAATTTCAATGAGGCTATGGGTGCAATGAGGCGAGGGGAAATATATGGCTTCTTTATGATTCCTCAGAATTATACGCGTGACATCCTTGCTGGAAGAAAATCTCAAATTTCATATTATACTAACAGTACTTTCTATATTCCGGGTTCCTTGCTTTATAAGGGAATGAAGACAAATTCAACTCTCGCATCTGCGGCAACTGTCAAGGCTTATCTTGTTAGTGCTGGGGCGAGTGGTAGTGATGTTGTTGGGCTATTGCAACCTGTCCAGTTGAATACCAACACTTTGGGTAATCCATGGATTAATTATTCTGTATATATAAGTAATTCATTTGTTCCAAGTGCATTTGCCTTGATGATTCTTTTAGTAACTGCTTTCAGTATATGCAGTGAGGAGAAGAGAGGAACAAGTATAGACTGGTTAAGAAAGTCTGGAGATTCGATGCTTGTTGCACTTGCAGGAAAACTTTTGCCACAAACTTTTATTTTTTCAGCGGTAGGTCTGTTTATTCAGGCATATATGTATGGTTTTTTGCATTATCCGTTAAACTGCAGTTTGTGGATTATGATTTGTGCGATGCTGCTGTTCATCGTTTCAAACCAGGCTTTGGCTACTTTTGTCTGCGGTTTGTTGCCTAATATGCGTTTGGCGTTAAGCGTTTGCTCGTTGTTGGGTGTGCTGACCTTTTCGCTTGGTGCTTTTTCCTTTCCGTTGGAGAGTATGTACGGCAGTATTGCTATTTTTTCATACATTATTCCGTCAAGGTATTACTTCCTTATTTATGCAGACCAGGCACTTAATGGTTTCGGAATTTATTACTCAAGATTCTATTTTGCAGCCTTGCTTGCCTTTTGGCTTTTGCCGTTTACGGTTATTTTAAGAATGAAAAAGGCACAGAAGAATCCAGTGTATGTACCATAATTTGTGAGCAATGAAATATATCTTAAAAATAGTAGGTGGATTCTACAAGTCTTGCGTTGGCGAGTTCAAGGCTATATTCCACGATAAGGGCGTGATGATTTTTATCTTTCTGCTGCCATTGATTTATCCTGTTGTGTACGCTTTGATTTACAACCCTGAATTGTCGCGCGACGTAAAGGCGGTTGTTGTTGATGATGACCGCTCTGAGAAAAGTCGTAATTTTATCCGAAAGATAGATGCTTCCGAAGGGGTGAAGGTAATTGGCTATGCTGCCAATATGGAGGAAGCAAAAGAGGCTCTTGCCTTGAAAAAGTGTTACGGAATTATCCGCATTGACAGAAATTTTGAGAAGGATATAGTTAGAGGAGAGCGTGGCAAGGCTATGCTATATTGTGACATGTCGTTGTTGATACGCTATAAGTCGCTGCTTTCAGGCGTTACTGAGGCGTCATTTGACCTTGGTAGTGAGATTCAGTTCGAAACTATTGGGGCTATGGGAGCAAGCGGACCTAAATTGCCAACGGTTTACAAGCCTGCTTATTATCCTTTGGGAAATCCTGAGCAGGGCTTTGCAACTTTTTTATTGCCTGGTATAATGATTCTTGTCATCCAACAGACAATATTGCTGGCAATATGTATGCTTGCCGGTGGTATGTATGAGAAGTTTAGGGCAGGGTTGATTTCTTCACCTGCTGTGAGGGGCGATTTTATTCCTGCTTTGTTTGGAAAGGCTGGTGCGTATATAATTATTTATATCCCTATAGTCTTTTATCTGCTGTATATTTTGCCTTATGCATTCAAGTATCCGCAAGAAGCAGGATTTTGGGATTTATTGATTTTGTGTGTGCCATTTATACTATCCGTTATCTTTTTGGGAATGACATTGCAAGCCTTTGTCAGAGAAAGAGAATCTGTTTTTGTTGTGATAGTTTTTTCATCAGTGCTAATGCTTTTCGCATCAGGAATAACGTGGCCTCTGTTTTCAACACCCGCGCCGTTGCAGTTCATCGGAGGTTGTATTCCTTCAACGTGGGCTATGCAGGCGTTTGAGAGGATGAATGCTAATGGTGCGTCACTCTACGAAGTGGGATTTGAAATGAAAATGCTGTGGCTTTTGACTTTCGTTTACGGAATAACCGCATATATTGTCAACAGATTTTCATTGATAAACAACAAAAGTGCTTTTTTACGTCCTTGAAATTGTCAATCTTTATAATTATTTTGCTTGTTAGAATAAAAAATGTTACTTTTGTACCATAAATTATAAACAAATAACACTTATGCAAATGAAAATATTTACACTTTTGATGGCAGGTATGGTAGCGGTATCTGCAAGTGCGGTAGGACCTTTCTCTGCTAAGAAGAAATATGTTGGAGCTGGACTTGACTATTCAGCAAAAGAACTCCTTGAAAATCCTGAATTGATGAAGAAAGCCGTTAAGGCAAGTCCGATTTGGAGAAATGCAGAAGCAAGCATTATAGAGTATATTCTTGATGCGCAAATTTGGTCTGAGCCGGAAGTACACTACTACCAATATGACAAAAAAGGCAATAATACAGTTGACTTAATGGTTATAGAGGCTGATGGTGTCAAGAGCCGCACAACAAATACCTTCAATGATGAAAATTTGCTTGTTACAAGATTGGAAGAAGATGAAGTTGAGGAGGGTGTTTGGGAAAAAACAGCAAAGCGTGAGCAGTCCTATGATAAAGTAATTTCTGGTTATGTTATTAAGAAAGTTGATCATGCAGTTGACCCAAGTAATTTTGAAGATCCTTGGGTTGTTACTATGGGCTCATTTACAAAAGACCTTACTCGTGATACGCAAGGCAGACTTTCTGGCGTAACTATTTCTACTTGGTTCCAAAACGAATGGGATCCGATTCATAAATATGAGATTAAGTATGACCCTGCCTTGGGTGTTGCTTCTGAACTAATCCATACAGAATTGGACTGGACTGGTGCATGGTCAACTTCTGAGAAATATACAAATATTACTTGGGACAGAACAAATAATCAGCCTACTGACCTTGATATGGGCAATTCTTTCCTTATTGGTGATAACCGTGTTAAAAGAGCAATGTTCAATAATGGTGATTTTGACTATGTTGTCAAAGTAACTTATGTTGCCGACTCTGAGGATTTTACAGCGGTTTTAACCAGCGGAGATGAGTCTGAAACTCACGTACTGGCAACAACTGATGCTAATGGTAGTTTTGAAGAGTCTTTTGAGACAAATGCAGACTTGAATGGTGACGGAAATATTACTTCTGACGAGGTCGAAAAAGAATTGAGAATTGTCAAGAAAGATGCTGCGGGAAGAGTTGTTGAGGAAACAATCTATTTAGATGAAACTTTGATTTCGAGTGAAAAGGTTGCATATACAGTTGATCCTGCTACTGGTAATGTCCTTGAAGAGGTAAGAGAAGGTTACTTTGAAGCAGATCCGACTATGGGTATTACTGAGAGTGGTTATATGCCTGTTATGAAGGTTATCTATAAAAACTATTTCGACGTAACAACACAAGGAGGCGTTGAAAATGTTGGAAGTGATAACTTTTCTGTAAAGGTTCTTGATGATGCTGTTGAGGTGGCATTGAACGGAATGACAGGATATTCAATCTATGGTTTGAACGGTGCAGTCGTTGCTAATGGAGGCTTGAATGGTTCTTCTGATACAATATCTATTAGTGATCTTGCAAATGGCGTCTATATGCTTCGCGTTAACGCTGAAAACGATGTTAAGATTATTAAGTTTGTAAAGAAATAATTCGTAAGTTGAATTGATATTTATAGGCAGGATGCATATTGAGTGCATCCTGCTTTTTTGTTAGTGAGTCGCATGTTATTTAAATATTGGATATTGATTTTTTGAAAAATTAACACCTTGGAGTGCAACCAGTCGTAAAAATGATAAATAAACATTGAATTTTAGTTGTAACTTTGTCACAACAAACCTAACACAATGTCTATGAAAAAAATTTTACTTTCTTTAGCGTTTGCCACATTATTGTTGCCGGCGAATGCTGCTTCTTTTATGATTGATGGCAAGGAATATGCTTATGACTTGATTACCAGCAAGTCAATTGGTCCTGGTGTTGTCTATAATAGAATCCGTATTCCTGATTATCCGCTTAATATCAACTATATGATGGTTGATGTTTCTAATCCGTATAATCGTATAGAAAACCAGCAGGCAAACGAGCAGATAGGAACAACTGAGAAGTTGGAAGGCGCATACGAGCGTATGCAAAAGGCTGGTAAAAAGCCACTTGGTGCTCAGAATGCAAATTTCTGGGTTGTTAATGGTCACGGTTTGCCTAACAATCGCTATGCGATGGGTACAACATTTAATGCGAATGTTAAAAACGGACAAATCATAACTGAAACTAATAACTATTCAGACCAATGGGTTGGTGGTCCTACTCGTTCAGGAGTTATAGGAATTGATAAGAATAAAAACCTCAGGATTGAGGCTATGGAATATCGCGGATGGCTTTCTTCTGAGAAGTGGGGTGACTGGCGTGCTGAGATTATTCAATGCAACCGCTTCGGTCGTCGTAACGAAATGGTAATGTTTAATTCATACTATCCTAAGAACAAGCCGTTCCCTATTATCGAGTGGGGCAATGATATAAATGATTACCGTCTTGTTGAAGGTGAAAATACAGAGGTGTATCTTGACTTGGAAGATGGTCAGAAATGGGCTATTGGAAAAGATTTTACGGCAGTAGTCAAAGAAATAAAGACTAATACAAGTGGTGGCGTGCTTGGAGATTATGACCTTTGCTTGACTGCTAACGGTGATAATTACTTGCCAAAAGTTAATCAACTTGCAGTAGGAGATAAAGTTACCCTTAATTTCGGTTGGCGTTCATTTGAAAAAAATGACATTCCTGAGTTCGAAAATGTTGTTGGAGGTAACGCCATAGTACTTAAAAATGGAGAACTGACAGATAGAAACTTTGGTGATGATTATAATGATAAAGTTTATTCTCGTTCAGCATACGGCATGAGCGAAGACGGAAAGACTCTTTACATGTTTGTAATCGATTTGTCGCAAGACCCGGTTTATGGCAGGTCGGCAGGATGCACAACGTCGGTGATGTGTCAGATAATGAAGCAGTTGGGTGCATATACGGTATGTAACGTAGATGCAGGTGGGTCAGCCCAGTTGATGGTTCAGGGAAAGGTAGTCAACAGAACGACAGAAAGCACCCCACGAGCCGTAGCTAACGGGTGGATGGTATATTCAATAGCACCTAACGATGATAAGTCAAACGTTATTTCCAGAATCGAGTTTCTTGATCCTGAAATCAAATTGCCAATTTATACTACTTACAAGCCTACAATTCTGGGCTATAATGTTTATGGCGAGTTGATATCAGAAAATGTTGAAGGCTTTACGATGGAGTGTGATGCGACAATCGGAACAGCCAACGGCGACAAGGTGGATGTAGGCGGTACAGAGGGGTCAGCAACAATTACAGCAAAATATGGCGATATTACCGTAACCAGACCTGCGACAGTAGTTAATGCAGAAGTTGCACTGCGCAGTGCGAATATCCTATTGGACGGGCGAGATTATCCGGTAGAGGTAGTAGCAAGTACAGGCTATAACCAATATCTATGTGACCCAAAGCCGCGTTGAATGGACAGTATCAGATGAGACAGTAGCCACAATCACCAACGGCGTTTTGAAAGGACACAAAAACGGCACGACAGAAATTTCAGGAACAATAGGCGGATTCTCAACCCAAGCCAATGTAACCATCGAGTTGCCAGAAGGGCCAACGATGCCAGTTTATGGCAACTTCCCGACAGATGCAGAAATCAAGCAAGTAGGCGGAATCGGCATCGTTATGACCGAGTATGAAAAAGGCTTCAAGTTGAATTATACAGGCCAGACAGGTCGTGGACAATATATTGAGATACAGAAGGAATATCCTATTTGGAGTTTGCCGGAGAAATTGAAAATCAGAATCAACCCAGGCGAAACAAAGATTACGAAGATCACAGCCACAGCAAAGAACGCGCAAGGCGTAATGGAAACAGTATGGACAGCGACATCAACCGCAGTTCCGAATAATGAGTATTCAGAATATGAGTTCAAGTTGAGCGACTGGTGTGACCCAAATGATGTAGCAAACTTCCCAATCACATTGGAGAAATTGCGCTTTACGACAAGCGGTTCAGTAGCAGGCAAGGCATATGAAATCGTAGTGTCAAACTTTGAGGCAGTTTATACCAATTCCCAAGGCGGTATAGCAGAGAATGTATGTGCAAGCAGTTTGAAGGTTTATCCAAACCCTGTTACAGACGGCATAGTCAATGTTGTAATTCCAGAAGGAGCAGTCGGAGTACTTTCAATTTACAATATGGCAGGCGGCAAGGTGTTGGAAAGAGTTGCGTCAGAAGGCACTCAGACAATAAATGTCAGCAACTTGCAGGCTGGTATTTACTTGGTGGAAGTTAATACAGATAACGGCAAGCAGGTAAGCAGAATAATCGTGAAATAAAACATAATTTTCAAAATCTAAGTTACAGGTTGTGCGGTTTACGTGCAACCTGTTTTTATATGATTGCCGTGAATTTAAATGTTGACTGTGGATTTTTGAGAAAATTAACATTTGTCATCTAAAACTGTCAGAAAAAAGAGAGAATAACTACGAATTTTAGTTGTAACTTTGTCACAACAAACCTAACACAATGTCTATGAAAAAAATTTTACTTTCTTTAGCGTTTGCCGCATTATTGTTGCCGGCGAATGCTGCTTCTTTTATGATTGATGGAAAGGAATATTCTTATGACTTAATTACAAGTAAGTCAGTGGGGCCAGGAGTTGTCTATAACAGAATCCGTATTCCTGATTTTCCGTTGAATATCAACTATATGAAAGTTGATTTAAATAATCCGTACAATAGTATTGAAACACAGCAGGCTAATGAAAAGACAGGAACAACTGAAAAGTTGGAAGGAGCCTATAAGCGTATGCAAGAGGCTGGCAAGAAGCCCATTGGTGCGCAGAATGGAAACTTTTGGACAGTTGCCGGTCAAGGTATTTATTCTCAGTTTGCGTTGGGAACATCTTTCAATGCTTGCTTGAAAAACGGTCAGATAGTAAATGAGACCAATGCTCATAATGACCAATGGAATGGCGGTCCTGCAAGAACTGGTGTCGTTGGATTAGATGTAAATAAGACATTGCAAATTGAATCAATGTCATGGAGAGGATATGTAAAATCCGAATCAGTCTGGGGCGGAGCGCAGCATGAGTATTATCTTGCCAATAAGTTCTGCCGTGCAGCAGGTGAGATGGTTCTTTACAATTCGTTCTATGGAAAAGATAAAAAGTTTCAAACCATTCAGGAATCGGGTGGACAATGGTCAACAGTTGACAATGTTACATGTGAGGTCTATTTGAATTTGGATCCTGGAGAAGTATGGAAAACTAATGGCGATATTAATGCTACTGTTCAGCAGGTGAGAACTAATTGTGAGGCAGGAACTCTTGGCGAATATGATGCATGCCTTTGTGGAACTGCAAGTTATAAGGCTGAGTTAGAAAAACTTAAACCTGGTGATAAAGTGCAGTTAAATTATGCTTGGACTTCTGTTGCAACTGGCGCTCCTCTTAATCTTACTCAAGCAGTAGGAGGTAACTCTATGGTTATGATTAATGGAGAATTGACAGGTAGGAACTATGATGAAGAATATAATACAAAAGTTTATTCTCGTTCTGCATACGGTATGAGCGAAGACGGAAAGACTCTTTACATGTTTGTAATCGATTTGTCGCAAGACCCGGTTTATGGCAGGTCGGCAGGATGCACAACGTCGGTGATGTGTCAGATAATGAAGCAGTTGGGTGCATATACGGTATGTAACGTAGATGCAGGTGGGTCAGCCCAGTTGATGGTTCAGGGAAAGGTAGTCAACAGAACGACAGAAAGCACCCCACGAGCCGTAGCTAACGGGTGGATGGTATATTCAATAGCACCTAACGATGATAAGTCAAACGTTATTTCCAGAATCGAGTTTCTTGATCCTGAAATCAAATTGCCAATTTATACTACTTACAAGCCTACAATTCTGGGCTATAATGTTTATGGCGAGTTGATATCAGAAAATGTTGAAGGCTTTACGATGGAGTGTGATGCAGCAATCGGAACAGCCAACGGCGACAAGGTGGATGTAGGCGGTACAGAGGGGTCAGCAACAATTACAGCAAAATATGGCGATATTACCGTAACCAGACCTGCGACAGTAGTTAATGCAGAAGTTGCACTGCGCAGTGCGAATATCCTATTGGACGGGCGAGATTATCCGGTAGAGGTAGTAGCAAGTACAGGCTATAACCAATATCTATGTGACCCAAGCCGCGTTGAATGGACAGTATCAGATGAGACAGTAGCCACAATCACCAACGGCGTTTTGAAAGGACACAAAAACGGCACGACAGAAATTTCAGGAACAATAGGCGGATTCTCAACCCAAGCCAATGTAACCATCGAGTTGCCAGAAGGGCCAACGATGCCAGTTTATGGCAACTTCCCGACAGATGCAGAAATCAAGCAAGTAGGCGGAATCGGCATCGTTATGACCGAGTATGAAAAAGGCTTCAAGTTGAATTATACAGGCCAGACAGGTCGTGGACAATATATTGAGATACAGAAGGAATATCCTATTTGGAGTTTGCCGGAGAAATTGAAAATCAGAATCAACCCAGGCGAAACAAAGATTACGAAGATCACAGCCACAGCAAAGAACGCGCAAGGCGTAATGGAAACAGTATGGACAGCGACATCAACCGCAGTTCCGAATAATGAGTATTCAGAATATGAGTTCAAGTTGAGCGACTGGTGTGACCCAAATGATGTAGCAAACTTCCCAATCACATTGGAGAAATTGCGCTTTACGACAAGCGGTTCAGTAGCAGGCAAGGCATATGAAATCGTAGTGTCAAACTTTGAGGCAGTTTATACCAATTCCCAAGGCGGTATAGCAGAGAATGTATGTGCAAGCAGTTTGAAGGTTTATCCAAACCCTGTTACAGACGGCATAGTCAATGTTGTAATTCCAGAAGGAGCAGTCGGAGTACTTTCAATTTACAATATGGCAGGCGGCAAGGTGTTGGAAAGAGTTGCGTCAGAAGGCACTCAGACAATAAATGTCAGCAACTTGCAGGCTGGTATTTACTTGGTGGAAGTTAATACAGATAACGGCAAGCAGGTAAGCAGAATAATCGTGAAATAAAACAACTATAAATAACTATTAGAATGAAAACAAAATTATTATTAATGGCATTGGCAGTAGCCGGTGTAGCGACGGCGCAGCAAGTAAGCGTTGTTAGCAAAACCCAGTTGCTTGCAGGCGTAGAGAGCCAGTGCTACAATCCGGTAATCAGCGCTGACGGTTCAAAGATTCTCTTTACGGGAGAGGCATATCATGGACTGAAAATGTATGATGTTGTAGATAACGTTACAACCAAGATTTCCGATAAGGATATGGCAGGTTTTTTCCCGGTATTCTCATCTGATAACAGTAAGGTGTATTTCTTAAGCCAGGTGCGCAAGGATATGCGCGTATATCGTGCGATGAATGAATACGCAGTTGGCAAGGCAGAACGCCAGATAACAGACTACACACGCGGCATGACAAGTCCCGTAGCCATGGCAAATGGTGTATGTGTTGTGACAGAGGGCGGCAGAAGCCTAAAGGGAGCACAGTCCAATCTATATGTCTATGCAGACAAGGCAGAGTTGGTCGTCGTTAAGAACGGTGTTGAAAGAAGATTTTCACCAGTGCAAACGCCTTATACATACTTGTGGACAAGCCTCTCTCCTGACAAGACAAAAATCCTGTTCTATGCAGGCGGAAAGGGAGCATACGTATGCGACTTGAACGGTAAGGTATTGGCAAACCTCGGAGTTTGCGAATCTCCTGCATGGTGTGGCAATGGTCACGTTGTTTTCAGCAAGTCAACACACGACGGCCACCAGTACGAGTCCGCCAAATTGGTTGTCAAATCGCTTGATGGTAAGGTTGTAGCCGATTTGACCCGTCCGGAGTCAATGTCAATGACACCGAGTGCAACAGCCGACGGTAAGAAGGTTGTTTACAGCACAATCGACGGTAGAATGTTCTTAATGGAGTTGAATATTAAATAATTAGCACAATGAAAAAAGTAGGATTATTTATAATGGCATTGGCTACTGCAATTTGTGCTAATGCAACAGATTTGAAAGACCTGAAGATTTATGTAAACCCGGGTCACGGTGGCCACGATTCAGATGACCGTAACGTAGCCGTTCCTCCATTCGCCAGTGGCGACCCAGAGGGCTTTTGGGAATCAAACAGTAACTTGATTAAAGGTCTTGATTTGAGAGATATGTTAAAAAGTTTCGGAGCAGATGTAATGATGAGCCGTACAACTAATACAACTGCAGATGACCGTGGCTTGACAGAAATCGGCCTTGAGGCTAATGCTTACGGTGCAGATTTCTTCTTCTCAATTCACAGTAATGCTCAGCCAGCAGATGCAAGGCACGTTAACCAACCTTTGATGCTTTATCGAGGTTTCAATAATGACCCGGTGTTCCCTGAAGCCAAGGTGATGTCTGAAATACTTAATAAGCAGTTGCTTGAAAACCGTGTGACTTCTTGGTCAAGCGAGAGTTTGTGGCTTGCGGGTGACTATGATTTCTATAATTGGGGTGTTGGTGTAGGTCTTGGCGTATTGCGTAAATTGCAAGTTCCAGGAATGCTTTCTGAAGGCTCTCACCATGACTATATTCCCGAAACTTACCGTTTGCTCAATAAGGACTATTGCTGGCTTGAGGCTTATCACTTTGTTAAGTCAGTTATGGAGTACTTCAAGGCTTCTGAAACTTTCTCAAAAGGAGTTGTTACCGGTATGGTTAGAGATAGTCGTTTGGTTAGAACAGAATCTATATATGATGTATTTTATGGGCATGATAAGGCAAAGCCAATATGTGGAGCTGTTGTTGAATTGGTTGATAATGCAGGTACGGTAGTTGAATCATATACAACAGACCAGTATTTTAATGGTATGTTTATGTTCAAGAATGTAAATCCTGGTGAATATAAATTGGTTGTTAAGCACCCAGAATACCGCCCGTTTGAAGAATCAATTACAGTTACAGCAAATACTGTAACTTATAACAATCCTGTAGTTGATAGGATAAGAAATACAGCACCAGAAGTTACAGAATATTCTCCTGTATGGAAAGAAGGAGATCAGGCTGTTGTTTGTAATGAGCCAATCCGCATCACTTTTAACTGGGATATGGATACAGAGTCTGTTGAAAAGGCATTCTCAATCACTCCGGCTGTTGAGGGAACTATCACATGGGAAGAGTCTCAATATGTACTTGTGTTTACGCCTAAGAAGGTCTATGATACAAATACAGTCTATACCGTTAAGATTGACAAGTCTGCAAAGCACCCGGAAAATATAGCGATGGGTAAGGATTTTTCTTTCACATTCAAGACTGCAGACTACAATACTTATGAAATAGTTGCAGCAAATCCAGCAGAAAATTCAAAGGTTCATTATCAGAAGCCAACTGTTCATTTCATCTTCCCATCACATCCTAATACATCATTTATTCAGGATGAGATTACCGTTACAGATGAGTCAGGTGCGAAGTTGAACTATAACGTGCGTTCAAAGAAATTCAGCAAGGCAACAGATGATTTCGGATTCTTCCAGATAAAGTTGTCAAAGGATCTGACAGCAGGCAAGACTTACTATGTAAATGTTGCGGAAACAGTAAGAGACGCATTCGATATCCCAATTGCACAAGCGAGCAAGTATGCGTTCACAGCAGTCGATGCTTCTGTAGATAACGAGTCATTTACAATGTTGGAAGCCTTTGATGCAACCGGTCTTCTTGTAAAGAATACTGACAAGCAAGTGAATGTGGCGTCAACATCGGTAGCATTAGATAAGACAAATAAACTTGAAGGAGTTGGCTGCTGGAAGATGTTCTACAAGTTCAGCGGAATTGACAAAGCCGGTAAGGCATACTATAACTATGCTGGAGCATCAGTAGTTGATGGAAATAAGGATGCCAACTTGCGAGTTTATGGTGATATGAGTATGAATGAACTTAAGATTGTCGTTACCAGCGAGGATGGCTCTAACGAAAAAGAATTGCCATTGTGTAAACTTGATTTCTTCGGCTGGCAGACAGTAACTATTCCAGCAGGAACAATGTCTGGCAATTATAAGATTAAACATTTTGTCGTTGACAAGGAAGCGGGCAACAAGTATGGATTGACAGGTAATGTCTATGTTGATAAATTGTCATCAGGTATTTCTGAAGGTGGCGTTGAAGCTATCGAAACAGAAAGTGTTAGAGTTTATCCTAACCCTGCATCAGAATTGCTTATTGCTAATGCTGACAAAACAATTCTTGGAATGGAACTTGTAACGCTTGACGGTAAGACTGTTTCTGCTGTATCAGGCAATGTTATGAATGTAACATCTGTAGCAGAAGGTATGTATATCGTGAAGATATTCACACAAAATGGTTATGGTGTTAAGAAAGTTGCAGTAAAGCACTAAAATATATCTAATATTGAAGTGGTTGCGTCAGAATGCAAATTTTGATGCAACCACTTTTTTGTGCGTAAAATTTGATAAAATTTAATGAGCTGAATGAGCCAGACGGAAATTTTCTCACATTAGAATAATCAGGTAGCATCTTGATGTGACGAAGCAGTATTCAATTTTAACGGACTGCCTTTTTGTGTTTTTAGAATGGAAATTATGTTATCAAACATTTTAGTAGATGACAAAAAATAAAATTCTATTGTTAAGCATTTAATTATCAATAGATTATATTTGCAAAAGTCCTTGAAAATCAGTAACTTTAAAGAAAAGTTAGCCGCTTTCTCTATGAAGACTACTGATTCCAAGGACTTGGCCAAAGTTAACCAAATCCTCCCGATTATGCAAGAGTATTTTGGAAAATCGATGAATCTGGCCCGCATTAAGCTTATGGCTTATATGCTGCATGCACTTTGTGTGGTGCAGACTGTGAGCCTTCACAAACTGGCTTCGGCAATGCCTACGTCGGTTGAGCGTGATTCCAATCTGCGCCGCATTCAGCGATTCATCGCCAACTATGCCTTGAACCTCGACCTGGTAGCAAGGATGATCTTCTCGTTGCTTCCTGTTAAGGACGGTTTGGTTTTGAGTATGGACCGCACCAACTGGAAGTTCGGAGAGTTCAACATCAATATACTCACTCTCGGCATCACCTACAAAGGCATTGCCTTTCCATTGCTGTTCAGTCTTTTGGACAAACGGGGCAATTCCAATTGGGATGAACGCAGGGATATCATGGAGCGGTTCATCCGACTTTTTGGACATGACTGCATCGACTGCCTTGTGGCCGATCGCGAGTTTATCGGTAAGGAATGGATTGGCTGGCTTAACGACAACAGGATTCGATACTATATCCGTATCCGGCAGGATATTTGGGTTGTCAAGCCCTCCACAGGAGAAAGAATCAGAGCGTGGTGGCTCTTCAATTCCCTTAAAGTCGGACAGGAGAAATTCTACTACAAGCTCTTTTTGCATAAAGGGCAGTATGTCTATCTTGCAGGAAGTCGAATCAAAAACTCTGACGGGATACCCGAACTTCAGATCCTGATTTGTTTCAACCGACCTGAAGATGGAGTAGCGACCTATAAAAAACGCTGGGAGATTGAAACGGCATTCCGTGCCATGAAATCTTCGGGCTTCAACATCGAGGACACCCACCTGCGTGACAGAGTGCGTATCGCACGTCTGTTTGCGATGGTCTGCATAGCTCTTGTATGGGCGTATCTCGTTGGTGAACATAAAGATATATACGTTAAACCGATAAAAATTCTGAAGCATGGGCGAAGGGCTAAGTCATTGGTCAAGTATGGTCTTGAGGAAATCTCAAACGTGCTTTTCCGACCGACATACACACCCAAATTCGATGTATTCAAATTTTTGTCATGTACTTAGATCAAACATAAAAAACAATTTCGTTTTATAATAACAATTTACGATTTATTCACTAAATTTGTAAATTACAAAATAAGAAGATATGATAATAATAGCAGATAGTAGTGCGTCTCGAACGGAGTGGGTGCTTGTAGATGAAGGAACTGTTGTGGAGCATGCCTTTACAAAAGGACTTAATCCTTTTTTTCAGACTCGCCGTGAAATTAGCCATAGTATCCGTTTAGAGTTGCCAGAGGCTTTCTTGAAGCGTCGTTGGGAGCATATTTATTTTTATGGAGCAGGATGTTCTAATTCTGATAAGAAAAAAGTTGTTGAAGCGTCATTGGTGGCTCAATTTAAAACACCCGTTACGGTTGAAAGTGATTTGCTTGGGAGCCGCACGCGGTCTGTTAATTAACGAGCCTGGCATTGCTTGTATTCTTGGTAGTGGTTCTAACTCTTGCTATTATGATGGTAAGTATATTGTTAAAAATGTTAGGTCTCTCGGATTTGTGCTTGGTGATGAAGGCAGTGCTTCCTATATTGGAAAGAGGTTCGTTAGTGATTGTCTTAAGGATATTGCCCCAGAGCAGTTGAGAAATTCGTTCTACGAGTATATCAATAAAACCCCAGATGAAATTATGTCTTCTGTTTATGATAACTCGTTGCCTGGTAATACTTTGAGCGTTTATTCACGATTCTTGATGGATAAGATTGACCAGGATTACGTTTATTCCATAATTTCTGACAGTTTTGACCAATTCTTCAAGCGCAATGTTGTGCAGTATGATTATGAAGGAAAAGTGGTATGCTTTGTTGGCTCAAATGCGTGCGCTTATTCAGGTATATTGCATGAGGTCGCTGAAAAATATAATATTACGATAAAAAAGATTTTGCCAAGTTCGATTCCAGGACTGGTGAAATATCATTCTGTTAAGTAAGCATTATTGATTTGGTATATTTAATCTACTTCTATTTCTAAAAATAAATATCAAAATATTAAATAATGTTTAATAGGGTAATTTTGATTATATAAATTTTTCTTGAATTATTAGATTATATTAAATTTGCGAGACATAATCGCCTAACATATAAAGAATCATGCGCAAGATTTCTATTTTTTTAGCGATGGCATTTATGGGCTCAACTATGCTTTTTGCAGAAGTTAAGCCTTTGTCTGAGGATAAGTGCCAGAAAATTAATGACATAGTAAAATCTACTATGCCAGGAAATTTAGTTATTGGAAAGGTTGAGGTTTCTTCAACCGAAGTTGACAGTAAAGCAAAGGTCGTTAGAGTAAAAATGAACGAAAACTTTGCTTATATTCCATTTGATAGGGGTTATCTTGATTCTTTGCGAGATAATGTAAAGGAATCTCTTGGAAAACAATATGCAAAGTATAAGGTTGTTCTTGAGGTAAACGAGCGTTCGGCATACGATTATCTCTATGATTCAAAATTATCTTATACAAAAGGAAAGAATAAAGAAAAATTTGTATATTCAACAGATCCTGTTAAGCATCCAACCCACGGCCTTGATGGTAAGATTATAGCAATGTGGCAGAGTCACGGTTGGTATTTTGAGCAGTCTGTTGACCGTTGGCAGTGGCAAAGAGCGCGAATTTTCCAGACAGTGGAAGATTTGTACACTCAGAGTTTTGTTATGCCTTATTTGATGCCAATGCTTGAAAATGCAGGTGCTTACGTTATCAGCCCTCGCGAAAGAGATACTCGCTCCGTAGAGTTGATTGTTGATAACGACGGTGGTAATAGCGTTGGAAAGTACGAAGAAGGTAATACAAAGTATAACTGGACTGAAGGAGGAGTAGGTTTTGCCTATAAGCAAAAACAGTGCGAAGGTTTTGAAAACCCTTTTAAGACTGGTACATACCGTCAGATTAAGTCTGTTAAGAAGGAAAGCGACACTTCGGTAGCAAAGTGGAGAGTTGATGTTCCTGAAACAGGAAAGTATGCAGTATATGTTTCTTATGCTACAGTTAAAAATAGTGCAAAAGATGCGCACTATACAGTGAATAGCAGTGCAGGCAAGCATGAGTTTATCGTTAACCAGACTATGGGTGGCGGTACATGGGTCTATCTCGGACATTTCTATTTCACAAAGAAAGATGGAGCGCTCATAGAACTTGGAAATGCATCTTCTGATAAAAACGCAATTATTACAGCCGATGCTGTGAAAATTGGTGGCGGTATGGGCAATATCGCTCGCAAAGTTTCGGACGTTGTAACTGCAAACGTGAAAAGTTCTGAAAGCGACAAAAAGGCAGAAATCTTGAAACCAAGAGTTAAGAGTGATTATGCAATAAGTGGTTATCCAAGATTTACAGAAGCGGCAAGATATTGGTTGCAATGGGCAGGTATTCCAGATTCTGTGTATTCTCCATCGAATGGAGCTAATGACTATACTGATGACTATAAATGTCGTGGTATATGGGTTAATTATCTCGCAGGTGGCTCTTCGGTGCTTCCTAAGCAAAAAGGCTTGAATATTCCTGTTGACATGTCATTTGCATTCCACTCAGATGCTGGAACAACAATGGATAATACTATTATCGGTACCCTTGGTATCTATTGCACTAAGGGAGACAAATATGAAAACGGAACAGACCGTTTGGTCTCTCATAAGTTGACAAATTATGTTATGACTAATATCTGCAATGATGTTGCTGCTAAATTCGACAGCCAATGGGTTCGTCGTGGAATGTGGGACAAGTCTTATTTTGAGGCACGTGTTCCGGAAGTTCCGGCAATGCTTCTCGAGTTGCTTTCACACCAGAACCTGGCAGATATGCGTTACGGTCTTGATCCGACATTCCGTTTTACAGTGAGTCGTGCCATCTATAAAGGTATTGTTGAGTTCTTTGCAAATCAGGAAGGAATTAAGAATTATGAGTTCCAGCCATTGCCTGTAAATAGTTTTGCAGTAACACCAGCAGGGGAGAAGTCTTTCAAATTGACTTGGAAACCTACAGCCGACACGTTGTCAACAAGAGCAGATGCTAAAAGTTATATAGTATATGAGCGCACTGGCGAAGGCGGTTTCCGTCAGGTTGCTATTACAGAAAATACTGAATATACAGTGACAGTAAGCGATAATGCTGTTCATAGTTATCAGATTGTTGCTCAAAATAATGGCGGTATAAGCTTCCCGTCAGAAACCCTTTCACTTGGCGTAGCCGATAATTCAAAGGGTAACGTTATGGTGGTTAACGGATTCACACGCGTTTCTGCTCCAGACAGTTTTGATTCTGGCGAAATTGCAGGATTTATGCCAGCATACGATAATGGCGTTCCTTATATAAATGATATAAGTTATATCGGTGAGATGGTTGAATTCCGTCGCGAATTACCGTGGATGACCGACGAGGCTTGCGGCTTTGGAACAAGTCGCTCAAATTATGAAACAAAGGTTATTGCTGGTAACACTTTCGATTTCCCTGCTGTTCACGGTCAGTCTATTCTTGATGCCGGCTATTCTTTCGTGTCATCAAGTCTTGAGGCAGTAGAGAATGGCAGAATTGACCTCAAGCAATATAAAGTTGTTGATTTGATTCTTGGAAAGCAGAAGACAACCGTTATCGGTCGTGGCGAGAAGGCTGATAAGTTTGCTATTTTCAGTGATGCTTTGCAGAGTGCAGTTAAGCAGTACTGTGAGGCTGGAGGTAATGTCTTTGTCAGCGGTTCTTATGTTGCTTCTGATATTTGGGACAACAAGAAAGCAGAGGAGTCAAAGAAGGAATTTGCTTCAAAGGTACTTGGCTACAAGTGGGGCGTTGGTCAAGCCGCATACGAAGGCGAAGTGAAGTTCGTTCCAACATATTTTGATGACTTTACAACAGGAAATTGCACTTTCGCACAAAAGTATAATGAAGATATATATGCAGTTGAGTCTCCTGATGCAGTTATGCCTGCAGATAAGGATAAGGGCTGCACATTGTTAAGATATAGTGAGAACAACATCTCTGCAGGTGTTGTCAACGATTTCGGCGGATACAAGACATGCGTCGTTGGTTTCCCGTTTGAAACAATCAAGTGCAAGGAGCAGCGAGATAATTTGATGCGTCAAGTCCTTGACTTCTTTACAAATGAGAAAAAATAAATTATAAATAATACAAATCAAAAATAAAAACCATTTAAAATTATGAGTAAGATTAATTGCTTTATCCCTTTCCTCAACGCAGAGCAAGTTGAGAAGACAGTTGCTGGATTGAAAGAATCAGCCCTTGTGTCTAAAATCTTTTTGTTGGCAGGTGCTGACGCTGAAGGCACAGTAGAAGGCTGTGAAAAGATTGATATCAAAGGTCTTGAAAGCAGCGATACAATGAAGAAAATTGCTGCTAATGCAGATGCTGATTATGTTCTTCTTTATACTAAGTATAATACCCTCGAATTTGGTATGTTTGCTTTGGAAAGAATGGTAAGAATTGCAAACGATTCTGCTGCTGGTATGGTTTATGCTGACCACTACAATGTTGTTGGCGATACTAAATCAAACGCTCCTGTTATTGACTATCAGGAAGGTAGTTTGCGTAACGATTTCGACTTCGGTTCTGTTCTTATGTTCAACGCTGCTGCATTCAAGAATGCTGCTGCTAAAATCAGTAAAGAATATGAATTTGCAGGTCTTTATGATATCCGCTTGAAAGTTACTCAAGAAGGTGCTGAATTGGTTCACATTAACGAATACTTGTATTCAGATGTTGAAAACGATACTCGTAAGAGTGGTGAAAAGATTTTCGACTACGTTGACCCAAGAAACAGAGGCGTTCAAATCGAAATGGAAGAGGCTTGTACAGACCACTTGAAGGTTATCGGCGGTTACTTGGCTCCTGAATTCAAGAAAATCGAGTTTGATAAGGGTGATTTTGAATACGAAGCATCTGTTATCATCCCGGTAAGAAACCGTATCAGAACAATTCGTGACGCTATCAAGTCTGTTTTGATGCAAAAGACTGATTTTAAGTTCAACCTTATTGTTATCGATAACCTTTCTACTGACGGTACTACCGAGGCTATCGATGAATTTAAGGATGACGAAAGACTTATACATATTATTCCGGAAAGAAATGACCTCGGTATCGGCGGTTGCTGGAACCTTGGTGTTCACCATCCAAAATGCGGTAAGTTCGCTATCCAATTGGACAGTGATGACGTTTACAAAGATGAGAATACTTTGACGACTATGGTTAACGCATTCTACGAGCAAAACTGTGCAATGGTAGTTGGTACATATATGATGACTGACTTCAACATGAATATGATTGCTCCGGGTATCATTGACCACAAGGAATGGACTCCAGAAAACGGTAGAAACAATGCTTTGAGAATCAATGGCCTTGGTGCTCCTCGTGCTTTCTATACTCCAGTTCTTCGCGAAGTTAAGGTGCCTAACACAAGTTATGGCGAAGACTATGCTCTTGGCTTGAACTTCTCAAGAGAATACCAAATCGGTCGTGTTTATGACGTTGTTTACTTGTGCCGTCGTTGGGACGATAACTCTGACGCTTCTTTGGACGTTGTGAAGATGAACGGTCACAACCTTTACAAAGACAGAATCCGTACTTGGGAACTTAAAGCACGTATCGCATTTAATAAAAACAAAAAATAATGCAGAAATTAGATAAGAATATGGTAGCCTCATTCCTCAATCGTCAGATTGAGGATTGGGATACTGCCAATAAAAACTTTACAGCACTTAAAGACGTTAAGGTTAAGACATTTACTATCGGTAAATCAAACTTTAAGGTGCAGTTCAATCCGGCACGTATCACTTCTTCTGCCGCTAAGGTAGACCCGAAGTCTCTTAAGGAAAGAAAATGCTTCCTTTGCGCTGCTAACCGTCCTGCTATCCAAGAAGGTATCGAATGGGGCAAATATACTGTATTGGTAAACCCGTTCCCAATTTTCCCGCGTCACTTGACTATTCCAGATAATGGACACGTTGACCAAAAAATTGAAGGACGCATTGCTGATATGATGAACTTGGCTGCTGCGTTGGAAGACTATACTTTGTTCTATAACGGTCCTAAGTGTGGTGCTTCGGCTCCTGACCACATGCACTTCCAAGGTGGTAACTGCGGTTTTATGCCTGTTGAAGAAGATATCAATAATGCAGATAAGGCAGAAGTTGCTGTTGCTGGAAATTCTAAGATGTTCCTTGCTAAGGGACTTGCTCAAAGTTGCTTCTTTATTGAGGCTCAATGCGTTGAGGAAGGTGAAGAACTATTCAACCGTCTTTATGCACAATTGACAACTCCAGAGGGAGAAATTGAACCGATGTTGAATATCCTTTGCCGTTATACTGGCAGCGAATGGAATATTTTCGTTTTCCCAAGAAAGAAGCACCGTCCTGACTGCTATTTCAAGGAAGGCGACGAGAATATTCTCATCAGCCCGGCTTCTGTTGATATGGGTGGCGTATTTATTACTCCGCTCGAAAAAGACTTCGAGAAGATTACAGCAGAAGATGTTAAGACTATTTTAGATGAAGTTTGCCTTTCTGAACAGGAAGCGCAAGAAATTGCAGATAAATTGTAAGATATGAATCAGCCGCAAGTTAAAGTAGGTATTATGAGCGGGAAGTCGATAGGCTTCTCTTTCTCAGGTGATTATCAGGTTGATGGCGTTGCTGTTAAAGGCGAGCATTCCGTATCCTTGCAAGATGGTAAGGTTCTTTGGAACGGTAACCTATATAGTGAAATAGAATTTACTCCTGTTAATTGCGAGAGCGATTTCTTTACTTTGTTTGATGTTACCATTGGTGTTAACTTCCACTGGGAACGAAAGGAAAATCAATCATTTAGAGGCTCGTTGCGTGTTATCGTTGAAGGTGATAAATTGACTGCTGTCAATATTTTGCCGATTGAAGAATACCTGCTTAGCGTTATTTCTTCTGAGATGAGTGCAACGGCTTCTCTTGAACTGCTTAAGGCGCATGCCGTTATTTCAAGAAGTTGGTTGCTTTCTCAAATCGAGAAAAATAAGGAACTGACTGCTTCGGCTGCTGAATATAAACCATGCACTTTGACGGACACAGAACTTGTTCGCTGGTTTGACCGTGAGGACCACGTTAATTTTGACGTATGTGCCGACGACCACTGCCAGCGTTATCAGGGTATTACTCGTGAATCTACGCAAAAGGTTAGAGAGGCTATTCAGGCAACATGGGGTGAGGTGCTTATGCACAACGGAAAACTCTGTGATGCCCGTTTCTCAAAGTCTTGTGGTGGCGTTTTCGAGGAATTTGAATATTGTTGGGAACCAACGCACCATGACTATCTTGTTGCTAAGCATGATGGTGCTGATGCCGACAATTTTCCAGATTTGACCGTTGAAGAAAATGCAAGAGAGTGGATTCTTGGCTCTCCTGAATCGTTCTGTAACACTACTGACAAGAACATTTTGTCACAAGTTTTGAACAGTTATGATCAGGAAACAGTAGATTTCTACCGCTGGAAAGTTGAATATACTCAAGAAGAACTCTCGGAGTTGATTAAAAACCGTTCTGGTGTTGATTATGGTGATATTATTGACCTTGTTCCCGTTGCACGCGGAACATCTGGACGACTTTACCGCATGAAAATCGTTGGATCAAAGAAAACAATGATTATCGGTAAGGAATTGGAAATCCGCCGTACTTTGTCGCCTTCGCACCTTTACAGTTCTGCCTTTGTTGTAGAAAAAGAAGGTGAGAAGAACGGACTGCCACAAAAATTCGTTCTCAGAGGAGCAGGATGGGGCCATGGCGTTGGTCTTTGCCAAATCGGTGCTGCCGTGATGGGCGAAAAGGGATATAACTATAACCAAATACTTCAACATTATTTTGTTGGCTCTGAAATCACAAAGATTTATAAATAACCAAATAAGAAATGAATCAAGTAAAAACTCGAAATCCGTGGGCTTGGATTCCCACACTATATTTCGCACAGGGTATTCCTTTCATTTTCATCAATATGGTGACAATGGTGCTGTTTACTCAGTTGGGAATGTCGGAAACTGATGCGACTCTTTACACAGGTTGGTTGTACCTTCCTTGGGTTATTAAACCTTTCTGGGGACCAATTGTTGACATTATCAAAACAAAACGTTGGTGGACTGTTGTAATGCAGATTTGCGTTGCTGTAGGTCTTGCCGGTATCGCTTTCACTTTGCCGTTGCCGAATAAGGAGGAAATTTCACAAGGACTTCCGGTTAGCGCTTTTGCTATCTGCTTGTTCTTCTATTTTATCACTGCATTCTGCTCTGCAACTCACGATATCGCTTCTGACGGTTTCTATATGATTGCTTTGGATACGAACCAACAGAGTATGTTTGTGGGTATCCGTTCTACTTTCTACCGTTGTGCCAGCGTTTTCGGTCAGGGTGGCCTTGTTATGATTGCCGGTGCTTTGGAAACTGCTATGGATGGTAATACTGCCGCTGCTTGGCAATGGACTGTTATCGGATGCTCTGTATTCTTCGGTCTTGTGTCTATCTGGCACTTGTTCATCCTCCCTGCTCCTGCTGCTGACAAGGCTGTTGGTGGCGATAGCCAGAAGAAAGGTGTTATGGATATCGTTAATGAATTTGCAGGCTCTTTCGTAACTTTCTTCAAGAAGAAGCACGTTATCTTGGCTATGCTATTTATGCTTCTATACCGTCTCCCAGAGGCTCAGGTAGTGAAACTTTGCCAACCGTTCCTTTTGGCTTCAAGAGATGCCGGTGGTTTGGGTATGACACAGACTGAGGTGGGTTTTGCTTACGGTACTCTTGCTATTATCGGTTTGACTGTCGGTGGTATCATCGGTGGTATTTGTGCTTCTCAAGGCGGTTTGAAGAAATGGATTTGGCCTATGGCTCTTGCAACTTCTTTGAACTGCGTGGCTTATATCATCCTTTCTAACGTTCAACCTGATTATAGTACTGTTGCTGGTAAGGCTATCACTTTCTCTGCTATCATTCTTGAGCAATTTGCTTATGGATTTGGTTTCACTGCATTTATGCTCTTTATGATGTACTTTGCTGACGGTCCTTACAAAACTTCTCACTATGCAATCTGTACAGCATTTATGGCTCTTGGTATGATGTTGCCAGGTATGGCAGCTGGCTGGATTAAAGAGGTGCTTCTTGGTAACTCTTATATCAACTTCTTCTGGTGGGTTTTGGCTTGTAACCTTGCTACTTGGTTGGTTACTGCTTTGGTTCGTCGCCATATCGACCCTGCTTATGGTGCTAAATCAAGTAAATAATCGTTATGAAGAAAATTGTTCTAACAGCAATATTGGCTATCTCAACATTGGTTGCTTCTGCTATTGTTAAACCAGGTGTGGAAGTTCTCCGCGACGGAGGTTTCGAGCAGTTGCAGGGCAAACGAGTTGGTTTGTTGACTAACCCAAGTGGCGTTGACAATAATTTGGTATCTACTATTGATATTCTTGCACAGGCTAAGGGCGTTAAACTTAACGCCCTATACAGCCCTGAGCATGGTGTTCGTGGTGACGTTCTCGCTGGTGAAAAGGTTGACACTTACGTTGACAAGAATACAGGCGTGAAGGTTTTCTCTCTTTATGGAAAGAACAAAAAACCGTCAGCAGAAATGCTAAAGGATATTGACGTTCTTGTATATGACATTCAGGACAATGGTTGCCGCTCATTTACTTTCATCAGCACAATGGGCTTGTGCATGGAGGCATGTGCGGAAAACGGCAAGGAGTTTATGGTTCTCGACCGTCCGAACCCGCTTTCTGGTTTGAAGGTTGAAGGTAACATCGTTGAAGAAGGTTTCTTCTCATTGGTTAGCCAGTTCCCGATTCCTTACCTTTACGGTCTGACTCCAGGCGAACTTGCCCTTATGCTCAACGACGGTATGTTGAAGGGTGGCGTTAAGACTAAATTAACTGTCGTTCCTATGGAAGGATGGCACCGTTACATGACATTCGACCAAACAGGAATGCCATGGATTTTGCCTTCTCCTCACCAACCATACCCGCAATCGGCTATCTATTACCCTACAACAGGTATTATCGGTGAGTTGTACTTCGTTTCAATCGGTGTTGGCTATACTATGCCATTCCAGTTGATGTGTGCTCCTTGGATTGATGCCAATGAGTTCTGCAAGAGATTGACAGCAAAGAATCTTAAAGGTGTTTCTTTCCGTCCAATCCACATTAAGCCTTTCTATAGCGTAAGCAAGGGGGAAAATATCCAAGGCGTTCAAGTTTATGTAAATGACGTTCTTGATGCAGACTTGACTATGGTTCAATTCCATGCGATGGAAGTGTTGGCTGAATTGTATCCTGACAAGCGTCTGCTTGACGAAGACGGAAAGGGTACTCTCGGTAACCGTTGGAACATGTTCGACAAGGTTTGCGGTACAAGCAAAATCCGTGAAATGTTCTCTAAAAACTATAAGGTTGCCGACATCATTGATTATTGGAACAAGGATGTTGAGGCATTCAAAATAAAATCGTCAAAATACTATTTGTATAACTAAGAATATATGAAAGAGGCGTATCAGTCATTTCTAAAGGAAATAAGTTCATTTATCCCTAAAGAAAGGGTATTTACGGATGATCTTCGATGCTTGGCATGGGGAACAGACGCAAGTTTTTACCGTCTGATTCCTAAGATTGTCATTATGTCGAAGGATGAGGAGGAAGTATCTAAATTATTGACGTTGGCTAATGCAAGGCAGTTGCCGGTAACCTTCAGGGCTGCAGGTACCAGTCTGTCGGGCCAGTCGCTAAGCGATTCTATACTTATTGTTGCAGGTAAGAATTGGGAGCAATATGAGATCGCTCCAGACCACAATTCAATACGCATGCAACCGGGTATTATCGGCGAGCGCGTTAACGAGATTCTAAGACCTTATCAGCGTATTTTTACCCCAGACCCAGCCTCAAAGAAATCAGCAATGGTCGGAGGTATTGTTGTCAATAATGCCTCCGGCATGAATTGCGGTACGCATGCCAATAGCGACAAGGTTCTTTTGTCTGCTCGTATAGTTCTTGCAGATGGAACAGTTTTGGATACTGGCAATGAAGAGAGCCGTCAGGCGTTTAGAAAGAGTCATCCTGACTTCGTTCGTAAAATCGAAGAATTGAGGGATGAAATTAATGCTGACCCTGAATTGGTTGAGCGTATCAGATACAAATACTCCATAAAAAATGTTACCGGTCTGAATATTTTGCCGTTTGTAACGTTTACTGACCCATTTGATATTATCTGCCACTTAATGGTAGGATCTGAAGGTACTTTGGCTTTCTTGTCTGAAGTAACGATGGGAACTGGCCACCTTTACCCGCATTCTGCGAGTGCGATGCTTTACTTTAAGGATATTAAGGAAGCGTGTCGCGCCGTTGTTGCTATGAAGAAAGGTCCTGTTTTCAGTGCTGAGTTACTTGACGAGAAGTCATTGTCGTCAGTAAATGATACAACAGGCACTGGCTTGACTGCTGTTTTGACAGAGACAAAAGGTGACACAAAAGAAGAGTTGCTTGCCAATATTGCAACTGTAAAGAAAATATTGGAGCCGTTTGACTTGTTCAAACCGGCATACTTTACTGATGACCCAGAGGAATATTCAGTATATTGGGCTATCCGTTCCGGTATCTTCCCTTCAGTAGGTGGTACTCGTCCGTTAGGTACAACTGTATTGATTGAAGATGTTGCGTTCCATATCGAGAATCTGCCGGAGGCTACCCACGACTTACAGCAGATGCTCCGCAAGCACGGCTATGACGATGCCTGCATTTATGGCCATGCTCTTGAAGGCAACTACCACTTTATCATTGCTCAATCGTTCGATACTCAAGAACAGGTTGACAAGTATAAGAACTTGATGCTTGAGGTGGAAAAACTTGTTGTTGACAAGTACGACGGCTCATTGAAGGCAGAGCATGGAACAGGCCGTAACATGGCTCCGTTTGTCAAGACGGAATGGGGCGAAAAGGCTTTCGACGTTATGCGTAAGGTAAAGAACTTATTTGACCCGCATAATCTTCTTAATCCAGGCGTTATATTCAACGATGACCCTGAATGCTTTGTGAAGAACGTTAAGCCGCTTCCGCTAACCAATCCGTTGGTTGACAGATGTATTGAGTGCGGTTTCTGCGAAGTTAACTGCTTGACATGTGGATTTACAGTATCTTCACGTCAAAGAATCGTTATACAGAGGGAGATTTCTCGTCTGAAAATTTCGGGTGAAGACCCAGCGCGTCTTGCAAATCTTGAAAAGGACTTCAAGTACCTTGGTAATCAGACATGTGCTGGTGACGGTTTGTGTAGCACTTCTTGCCCGATGAAAATTAATGTTGGTGAGTTGATTCATGAAATACGGCAGGCAGCATTGCCGAAAGGCAGTTTGGGTTACAAGACTGGAGATTTTGTTGCAAACAATTTCTCTACTGTTAAGGCTTGCCTTCGTCCTGTTCTCGGTGCTGCTTCAGTTGCACACAGTGTTCTTGGTGACAAGAGTGTTGATGCTGTCGGAAAGACTTTAAACAAGGTCGGAATACCTTTGTGGACTTCTTCAATGCCACGAGCATATTATCCTCATAAAATGGATTTGGGGCAATCTGACAAAAAAGTTGTCTATTTTCCAAGTTGTATAAATCAGACTATGGGTGCAGCAAAAGGCGAAAAGGTGTCTCTTGTTGACAAAACAGTTGAGTTGGTTAAGAAAGCCGGTTATGAGGTGATTTTTCCGGCAAATATGAAGAATCTCTGCTGCGGAACAATTTGGGAGAGCAAGGGTATGCCTGAAATTGCTGACCGCAAGTCTCTCGAGTTGGAGGCTGCACTTGTTGAAGCGTCTAAAAACGGCAAATATCCGATTATGTGTGACCAAAGCCCATGCTTGCACCGTATGCGTAATGTTATGCCTAATCTCAAACTGTATGAACCGGTTGAGTTTATCTACGAATACCTTGTCCCGCACTTGCAGTTTAACAAGATTGATGAAACAATCGCCATTCACATCACATGCTCGTCACGTCACATGGGATTGCAGAAGATGTTCCAGACGCTTGCTTCAATGTGTGTAACAAAGGTGTTGATTCCGGAAGAAGTGGGTTGTTGCGGATTTGCCGGCGACAAAGGCTTTACAAAACCGGAAGTAAATAAATGGGCGTTGAGAAAATTGCGTCCACAAATTGAGAAAGCCGGCATAAAGCGAGGCTTCTCAAACAGTAGAACTTGTGAAATTGGTTTGTCTGTCAATGCAGGTATTCCTTACAAGTCTATTATTTATCTTGTTGATGAATGTACTAAACCAAAGAAATAATGAACGAAACAGTAACAGTAAAAGCTCAAAAAAAGAGAATACTTGCTCTGGATATCCTTCGTGGTATCACCATTGCAGGTATGATTATGGTAAATAACCCAGGTTCTTGGGCTAATATTTACGCTCCTCTCGGGCACGCAAGTTGGTTAGGCTTGACGCCGACAGATTTGGTATTCCCTTTCTTCATGTTTATGATGGGTATATCAACGTATATTTCAATGCGTAAGTATGATTTTAAGTATTCGCATGATTCATTGATAAAAATCATCAAACGCACTATCGTTATCTTCCTTATCGGTTTGGCTATTGGCTGGTTTAGCCGCTTGTGTTACAGTTTGTCAGGCTCTGACTCCTCCTTGCCGTTGGGTCAGCGTATTCTTGATGCGGCAAACAGTTTCAGCACAATGCGTATTCTTGGCGTTATGCAGCGTCTGGCTATCTGCTACTGCTTTGTTTCGCTTATCGCAATTACCGTTAAGCATAAGTTTATTCCGTATATTATCGGTGCGATATTTGTAGTATATACTATATTGCTGTTGATGTTCAACGGACTTGAATTTTCTTTGAATAATATTGTTTATGTCATTGACCATGCTTTGTTTGGTGATGCACATCTTTATAAGGATACAGTAACATCTTTGGTTGGTAGTGTCCAAAGCAGTTCTGAGTTTTCTTTAGATATTTATCAGCGCCAACGTCTTCCAATTGATCCGGAAGGATTATTGAGCACATTGCCGTCAATCGGTCACGTTCTCATCGGTTTTCTTTGCGGAAAGATTATTATGACAGTTAAGGACAATAACCTTCGCGTTATGAACTTCTTTATCGTTGGTACTATCCTTACATTTACAGGTTTCCTTCTTGCTTACGGTTTGCCTATTAGCAAAAAACTTTGGACTCCTACATTTGCTCTCGTTACTTGTGGTCTTGCTGCAAGCCTCTTGGCTCTTTTGATATGGATTATAGATGTTAAGGGGTATAAAAACTGGTGCAAGTTTTTCGAGGCATTCGGTATTAATCCATTGTTTATGTATGTCCTCGGTGGTGTTCTTGGTATTCTTTTCGGGTCTGTTAAGATTGCCGGTTTGAGCATTAAGTCATGGATTTATGCGGAAACGTTGGTGCCTATGTTGGGCGATAAGACTTTGGCTTCGCTGATTTATGCGTTGCTGTTCATCGCATTGAACTGGTCTATTGGTTACATTTTGTACAAAAAGAAAATATATATTAAGATATGATACTAATTGCAGATTGTGGTTCCACAAAAATTGACTGGTGCGTGGTTTCGCACGGTGAAGTAAAATTACAGGTGTTTACTTCAGGTATTAATGCTTTATTGATGCCGGAAGATCAAATACGTGAGACTTTGGCAAAAGAACTTGCTCCTCAAGTTGCAGGTTTTGATATTGACCAAGTTTATTATTATGGTGCAGGTTGCCTTTTCGAAGACATTTGTGCAAATGTTAGAAGAGCAATCAAGGCTAATATTCCTTCGGCAGAAGTAATTGAAGTGCATTCAGACCTTCTTGCTGCTGCACGTGCTTTGTGCGGTGATAACGAAGGTATTGCCTGTATCATGGGTACTGGTTCTAACTCTTGCTACTATGACGGTAAGGAAATCGTTGACAACGTTTCTCCTCTTGGCTATATCCTCGGTGACGAGGGTAGTGGTGCCGTTCTCGGTAAATTGCTTGTTGGCGACGTCTTGAAGAAACAGTTGCCGGAGGCTCTTTGCGAAAAGTTCCTTGCTGAGAATAATCTTGACCGTCAGAAAATTATTGAAAACGTTTACAAGAAACCGGCAGCAAACCGATTCCTTGCTTCTTTGACACCGTTCTTGATTAAGAATATCGAAGAGCCTGCTGTTCACCGCTTGGTGCTTAATGCTTTCAAGGCATTCTTCGTTAGAAATATCGAGAACTACAAGAACTACAAGGAACTTCCTGTTTGCTTTGTTGGTTCTATTGCTTTCTACTATCGCGAAGTTCTTGAAGAGGCTGCTAAGTCGCTTGACATTAAGATCGGTACTGTTATTAAGAGTCCGATGGAAGGTTTGGTAAAATATCACTCAAATAATAAATAAGATTATGGCATTTGTAAAAATCAGTGAGCAATCATCGCTTTACAATGACTTGGAGAAAAAGTCAGTAAGAGAAATTCTTGAAGACATCAATACAGAGGACCATAAGGTTGCTGATGCTGTTCAAAAGGCTATCCCACAAATCGACAAACTTGTTACAGGTATTGTTGAGAGAATGAAAAAGGGCGGTCGTATCTTCTACATCGGTGCTGGCACATCAGGTCGTCTTGGAGTTCTCGACGCTTCTGAGATTCCTCCTACATTCGGTATGGATCCTTCTTGGGTTATTGGCCTTATCGCTGGTGGCGACACTGCTCTCCGTAATCCTGTAGAAAATGCTGAGGACGATACAGTTCAAGGTTGGAAAGACTTGCAGGCATTCGATATCAATAGTAAAGATACTGTTATTGGTATTGCTGCTTCCGGTACTACTCCTTACGTTATAGGTGCGTTGAAGACTGCAAGAGAAAATGGTTTGCTTACTGCTGCTATCACAAGTAACCCGGATGCTCCAGTTTCTGAAGTTGCTGAAATCGCTATTGAAATGATAGTTGGTCCAGAATATGTTACAGGCTCTTCTCGTATGAAATCTGGTACAGGTCAAAAGATGATTTGTAACATGATTACTACTTCTGTTATGATTAAGATGGGTCGCGTCAAAGGAAACAAGATGGTTAACATGCAGTTGTCAAATGCTAAACTTGTTGACCGCGGCGCAAGAATGGTTGCTGAAGAGCTTGGCTTGCCGTATGAAGAGTCTAAGCGTCTTCTCCTTTTGCACGGTTCTGTTAAACTTGCCGTTGACGCTTATCGTTCAGAACAGCAATAAGATAAACTTTTTTAGGTATTTTAATTAATTTCATGGGTTCTTTAAATCGTTATATTGCGAATTAAAAGGACCCATCTTAATTTAATTTAGATATGAAGAGAGTTATTTTATCAGTAGTTGCTTTGCTTTTATTAGCAGGTTCAGCATTCGCACAAAAGAAATACGAGTATAATGAATATTACTATCAGAAATCCACTCTATTCGCCCAGTTACCTATTGAGAGTAGTGATATAGTTTTCTTGGGCGACAGCCAGACTGACGGCTGTGAGTGGGCGGAAATCCTCGGTATGGATAATGTGAAGAACAGAGGCATAAGTTCTGATGTTATTCAGGGACTTTCAGACAGGTTAGAGCCTATTTTGAAAGGAAAACCGCAGAAATTGTTCATTCTTTGCGGTGTAAATGATATATCTCATGACATTAGTGCTGACAGCATTGCAACCGCTATGAGGAAACTGATATTGAAGGTTAAGAAAGGCACTCCGACAACAAAGATTTATTTGCAAAGCCTGTTGCCTATCGACAATTCATTCCGCCGCTATAAGGCGATGATTGGAAAGGAGCAGGTAATTGTTGATGCAAATAAATTGCTTGTAAATGTGGCAAGAGAAGAAGGCGTTACATGGATTGACCTGTTTTCAAAAATGGTTGACGAAAATACAGGGGCTATGAAGAAAGGGCTTACTAACGATGGTTTGCACCTTCTTGGTGACGGCTATCAAATTTGGAAAGAGACAATTCTTCCGTATATTGAAGAATAATAAAAGGCTGGTTTTAACCAGCCTTTTATTATTTGTAGTATTCAATTTCGCGGCTTTCGATATAGTTATCGGTTTTTGAGCCTTCTTTGTTGGAGATGCTGACTTGGTTAACGCTTCTGGTAATCCAGTTGCCTTTGCTGTCAAAAGTGTAATGTGAATACTTGCATTCAACGTTTGTTGTGTCTGACTTATCGATGAGCAGTGCTTTCTTTGCGGAAACATAACCATCTTCCGAGTATTCGAATGTTATTTCTTTCTTGAAATTTTCCCAACTTTTAAACTGGCCTTTATCCTTAATGGATATTGGTTTGTTTTGGTCGTTATATTCTATATTAGTTTCATAAAAGAGAAAGGTTTTGTCTTTCCTTTTCATGTCACCCTGTTTATCAAGAGGGTAGCCATTCTTGTCATATCTGAAACTGTCTAAACCGGTAAATTTACCGTCTTTTGTGAATTCCGGATAATCAATAAATGCTTTGTCACGAGTATGGTATTTTATTTTTTTGATATTACCAGAAGCCTCGTAGAGAACTGCTGCTTTGTATTCCTGTGCCTGGCACAAAAATGAAAAAGCAATTAAGAGTAATGTTAGTTTTCTCATAGCGTTTATTTATTTTCAGATTCATATTTCTTTTTCCAGTACTCTGTACTATATGCAGCTATAGAAAGAGAATAGTAAATCATTTCTCTGCCATCTGGTGAAATAGAGTTATTTTTTAAGAATTTTTTAAATCGCCCTCTTGTTTCTGTTTGTTTTGATTGAATTAAACTGTCGTTTAATTCTTGAAGTTCAAGAATTAATTTGTCTTGAGTTAACTCATTTAGCTCGGTACTCTCTTTTTGATAACCCTTTTTGGTTCATCAATGTTACATCCTATACAGAAAAGAGTAAAGATAGATAGAATTAAAAGATACTTTTTCATACGTAAATATTAAGCGTCCCACTTGTGTTGTAGGACAGGTTTATACTAAAATTACTATAAAACCGAGTCTTTTGGACAAAAGAAAGATTAGCACTCATGATAGCATAAGTGCGGCTATTGTTTAACGATAAAACAGCAACAGTTAAGAATTAAAAAGTTTCATACACGTGTACATAAGTCACAATCTTTGGTGCTTAACTGTTGAGACCAATTTCATAATCGGACTGTGGTAATTCCAGTAAAAATCGGCCTTTGGTCTATTTCGCTATTTAGGAATTGCTTCCATAGGTGTTTTGGTCAGTGAAACCTGATACCCCAATTTTTTAAGTTCCGAAGACAAATACGTCTTGCGTTTCTGCTCTATTTTGGCTTGCATGTATTGTGCGCCAAGTTCATGATAACGGGCTCCTGTACTCAATATGAGATAAACGGATATCAATTGAGAATGTCCCACTGCAATCAAGGCACGCTTCTTTCCTCTACGGGCAGCTATGCGATGGTATCGCTCACTGAAAAACGTATTCTTGGTACGGGTCGCAGCCCATGCGGCTTCTGTTATCACCGCCTTTACTTGTTTGTTTCCGTGAGTGATTCTTGCGCTTTTTTTTTGCCCGCACTTTCGTTGTTGCCGGGAGAAAGTCCCGCCCAGGAAGACAAATGTTTCTCGGACGGAAAATGAGACATGTCAAGACCTATCTCAGATACCAGATCCTCAACGACCTTGGTGCTGAAACCGGGTATCTCCCTGAGAAGTTCAAGGACATTCTCGTACTTTGACAGCAAAGTCTTAATACGCTGAAAGCTTGTCTACCAAAATCTGGGTCTGATCAATATCCTTACGGATCATTTGAAGCAGATAGATATGATGTTCCTCAACAAATCCTGTGCATGCTTCCAGCAGTTCTTCCGGCTAGCTGACAGTTTTCCGTGATAAACAGACTTGATGTCATCCAAAGTAAGCTTCTTGCCTTCGCATAACATATCAATAAGAGAAGTAGCTGTTGAACCGCTTGTATTGCTTACAACACTTGAAAGCTTGATGTTACAGTCTTCAAGAATACGCATCATGCGGTTCTTTTCCGAAGCTATCTGTTGGATAAGCTTGTTGCGATAGCGGGTCAGGTCACGCAGTTGGCGTTGCTCCTTAGGAGGTATGTAACTTGGCTTTAACAGACCTGCCAAAAGTAATTTGCAGATCCATTCGCTGTCCATCTTGTCTGTCTTGTGACCCGGAACATTCTTAATGTGACGGGCATTCACTATCCAAACATTGGGAATGGAATCTTCAAGTATCTTGTAAACAGGCTTCCAATAGACACCGGTGCTTTCCATAGCAACGTGGGTAACACCGTTAGACAATAACCATTCTTTCAATTCGTTCAAAGAACTCGTGAAGGTTTTAAATGAGCGAGTCTCTCGTTCAAGACCAACTCCGTCAATTGTCGCCACCACAACCTTCAAGTGGACGTCGATACCGCAAGCACGCTGTACCAACTGAGGGAATGTTACTTCTGCCATAAGCGTCACGTTTGTAGGGTTATATACTACAAAGGTAACTTCAGCTTAATAATTTTCATTCTCTTTGGCGTGATTTTTTTATCTCATGGGTATTTCATAATGTCATAATTTTTAGGTTAATAATTGTTTCCCTTTCGTTTGCAAATCTAAAGTATATATTTGAAAAAACAAGCAAAAAAAGTAAAAAATAAACAAAAATAAAGATTAATAATTAAGAATGTAACCAATGGGGGCGAAAAAGCGATAGAAAGTAATATGTGGGTGGGTTTGAAATGTGGATAAATAGTAAAAAGAAGTAGAAATTTTTGTATGAAAATGTTGTTATTGTAATTTGAAAACGGGATACCATATTTTAATATTAATGCACGTACCTTCTCTACTATTTTCTTAAATTAGAGAAATCCTGATATACAGCAGAAATGCAGACTATCAGATATAAAACAAGTTTAAATACATGGTTTATTGGTATAACCGAAAACTCCAATATATAATAAAAAAATTGACAAAAATAGGAAGAAACGCGCTCTCCTTGTAAAAAACGGCAAGAAAACGGCAAGAAAACGAAATTTAAACAACATATAACAACTGGTTAATGTTGTAATTAATAGACATCAAAATTGCGCACATTAATTTTTTAGTAGGAACAGTTGCATAAATCTCAGAAAATCAATATATTTGTAAAAGATATAAGTTTAATTAGTATGCTAAAAATTATTGACACATCGCAATTCAATGTAAAGTTAAAGGCAACTATACAAAAAACTGGTCGACTTGGCTTTACAGATGAAACATCGAGAGCTCTAAAGCTTTCAACTGAAACCTATGCTCGCTTTGCATTGGATGACGAAGAAGAAGGTTCTTTATTTCTTGTTCTGTCTGAAGTAGAGGATGCTAACTCGTTTCGTGTTAACAAATCAGGGCAGTATTATTATTTACCTACAAAGCTTATGTTTGACGCTTTTGGGTATGACTACAAAGCGGGAGTAATTATGTTTGACCTAGTCAGAAAATCAGATTATGATGCGACTCTGTCAGGTAAAGTTTATAAATTAAAAAGAAAGGAGAAATAAAAAGCAAGATAGGAACAAGGAAAAAGTAAGAAAAAAAGATCCCCTGCTACTGACAATAGCAAGGGGATCCGAAGATGCCTTCGCCATCTGTGGCTCTCCACATATTGATGCGTAGACCGTTGATTTTCAAAGCAAAAATAGTCAAGACGATTGACTATTGCAAGTTTTCTACGCATTTTTACAGTTTTTTACAGATGGAAGTGTTTTATTAAATCAACTAAATTGCAATATTATGCGAGGAAAATTACCGACTCCTTTTTGGAGTTCTGAGACTCTTTTTCTCTCTTAAAGAAATGTACGAAATGTCCATCTCTCCAAGAGGGGTAATAAAATGCCTTCGTAAGAGGGGTAAACACCAGAGCAGATGCTCAACTTATAACAATCTTCATCTTTGCAACAAAATTAATTTTACGCAGTCAGGCTTCGCAAAAGTCAAAGCGTACAATGGTGATGTAGATTTCAATTACCACTCTGTGTGTAAATGGAAATTATCAAAAGAAAAAGACTACGCCATCCATTGCTTTGCAGAGGACAAAGACCTTGAAGGAAAAGTTTGGAAGAACTTAGAATTAACAACTAAGCGCATCAAAGACAGCTCTTTGATTATAGCTCCTGATTTTTCTATGTATATCGATCAATTTTTGCAAACATTCAATCTTTATCAGGTCTGGAAGTCGCGCTTGGTTACAGCATTTTGGCAATCGTGCGGTCTGCCTGTCGTTCCTTTGGTAAGTTGGGGCAACGTTGATTCGCTTAAGTATTCTTTAGAAGGTCTTCCGTCACACAGCATTATCGCATTGTCAGCAACGTGTTGCCACAGGTGCAAAGGTGCCTGGAATTTATGGACTTATGCTGTCAAAACCGTCGTTAAAGAACTGCAGCCAACTAAGTTGATTATCTATGGAGATCCGGAATTAAAAGTTCCTGTAGATGTACCCGTTAAAATAATCACAGATTATGTACACAAAAAACTTCGTAAGCTATGAAATACAACATTAAACGAAATGCCTATTCGAAAAACCCATTATGGGAAGTTGATAACGAGCTTTTCAGCAAGATGTCAAAGAAGCCATCAGCGAAAACGAACGTGAGTTCTTTCAAGTGCAACACTATAAGCAAGTAAATAACTTTACTTGCGCTAATGATTTGCTTATGTCAGAGCTTTGCAATTCAGACCATATATATATAGTTCGTGTAAACTTTGATGAATATATCTTCGGAGTAGATGGTAATCCAAATGAAATACATACAATGAACCTTGCTGATGCATTGTCAACAAACCTTAAAGAAGCTGGTTTGCTTAACCGTAATATCACTTTGCATGATTGGCTGCGAGAGCGAGATTACCAGAACGTAGAATATGAACATAATTTTGATGAAATCTGATGGCAAACGGTCAAAGTTTAGCAAACGACCCTGAGTTTAAGAACCCTCAGTATCGAACCGTTGCTGGATCTGAATATGAACATAATGGTTTAAAAGCAAAGATGATACATCTTGCAACTGATGAAAAGGGAAAACCTTCAGGCTTACCGCAATACTCTAATGAGAGTGACATGTACTTTAGGGGGCATGAGATGGGTAAGGCTTTGCAAGCGAAAGTATACAAAAACCACCGAATGGTCTTAGACTTAGACTGGAGTCATAATCACAAAAACAAAGGTAATGGCGAGACCTTTCTAGCGGGAACCATTCATGTTCAGGAGTATCGTGTTGATGACAATGGAAACATTTATCGTCTGTCAAATCAAGCGAGATTGATGACTCCCGATGAAATCCGTAAATATGGCCAGATTATCCTTTATTTCAATCCCAACGTTAAATTCAGATGAAAGTCTTATAGTTCAAATTAGTTAAAACTTTTTCAGGACAACATCTCTCTAACAAGCGACTTGACGACCTTATGGTAACCAAGTCGCTTGTTTTATAATCCATCTTTGAAATATAGAAAAACGGTTTATTGTGATATAGTTTGGAAGATTTAAATCTAATGATCCAACAAAGGATAGCACTAAAATAAAATGCCCCCCTTGTTTTAACCTTTGTATTCGTTAATTATTTGTGCTATTTCGTGGAAATGCTCTATTGGAGTTCCTTCGGTTATCGGGAGGCTTACAACACGCTCTGCAAGCGATTCTGTAACTGGCAGGTCTGCGTGTGCGTAACCATTGTAGCAGGGTTGCTTGTGCGGTGGTGTGGGGTAGTGCAAGTCTGTTTCAACGCCATTGTTTTCAAGGTATTCTCTGAATTTATTTCGGTCGGAAACGGTAACGACATATTGGTGCCAAACATTGCCTTCTTTGAATAGAGGTTTGCCAATAAGAGGATTCGTTATTTCCGCTTCGTATATGGCAGCCCTTTCGCGGCGTTGCCTTGTTATGCTGTCAAGATGCTTTAACTTTACACTGAGCATTGCTGCCTGAACTTCGTCCATACGGCAGTTGTTACCTTGGAATGGGTTGAAATATCTCTTTGTTGAGCCGTAGTTTGCGAGTGCTCTAACTCTTTCAGCCAGTTCGCAGTCGTTAGTTGCAACTGCACCGGCATCGCCTAATGCGCCGAGGTTCTTTGTTGGGTAGAAACTGAAAGCGGCTGCATCTCCCAGTGCTCCAGTATTGTGCTGTCCGCTAAAGCCTGCGAAGTTGGCAGTTGCCGCTATCGCTTGGGCATTATCTTCAATCACTTTCAGATTGTACTTTTTTGCAGTGTTGTAGAGTTTCTCGTCCCAGCAGGCTGCACCGTAAAGATGAACAACCATAATAGCCTTCGTTCTTGGTGTTATGTATTTCTCCAGTTTGTCAGTGTCGAGATTGTAGGTCTTTTCCGATGGCTCTGCAAAAACAGGGGTAAGTCCGTTATCAGATATAGCAAGTACTGATGCTATGAAAGTATTTCCAGGGACTATAACCTCGTCACCCGGTTTCATCGTCCCAAGAGAGATATATGCCTTTAGGATAAGACGGAGAGCATCGAGTCCGTTGCTGCAAGCGATAATATTCTTTACATTGCAATAATCGGCAAGTTCCTTTTCGAAATTGTCAACACTTTGTCCGCGAAGATACCAGCCAGAAGCGATAACCTTGTCGGCTGCTTCCTGTAGTTCTTTCTCGTATGGCTTGTTGATTTCCTTTAGGGATATAAATGGGTATTTCATTTTTGCTCCTTGTCTTTTGTGAGGTTGATAAATTCTTTATAGTCTCTGACATAATCTTTTCATCGTAGTAATCAGAGGCGAGGGATAGACAGACTGATCCGGAAGAAAAATTATTCAGTTCAATCCAGATGCCAGGTATAATGTGCAGACCCTTGTTAGAACGGTTTAAAGTTACAGTAGTTTTGCTTTTGCCGTCGTCAAGAACAACATCGAAACTGCCGCTAACTGCGATAATGAATCTGTGGCAGTTATAGTGGGAGTGTCCGCCACGCTCAGCGCCACCGGGTACGTCATAGATATAATATACTCTTTTGACATCAAACGGAAAATCGGACTGTCCGTTTTCTACGACGGAAAGGTTTCCGTTTTCGTGGTGGTGGGTGTCAAAAGTATAGATTTTGCAATCGTTTATGCTTGAAGTCTTATGGCTGTTATTTTCCATTACCAATCATTTTTTTGAATAGTTCAAAATCCTCAATGTAGTCGTTTGGGTCATACTTGTGCGACGATAGTACGAGGGCAACGGAGTTTGTTGAGAAATTATCCAGTTCCCGCCACATCATATTTGGAATGAAAAGACCGTGATATGACCGGGCGAGGTGAAAACGCCTTGTTTCGTTACCGTCGTTTAGAACAACGTCGAAACTGCCGGAAAGTGAAATTATTATTTCCGATTGACTTTTAAAAGCATGTCCAAAACGCTTTTTACCGCCAGGAACGTCATAAATCCAATACACTCTTTCCAAGACAAATGGAATTGATTGGCCATGCTCAAGGAAAGAGAGATTGCCACGAGGGTCACATATCTTTGGTATGTCAATTATTTTAACCGTGTCAAATGCCATAACATTTACAAAAGTACATAAAAAACCGAAGTTTTTATGTACCTTTGCAAAAAAATTCACAGTTGAGTTTTTACTAATATAAGATTTCCTGCAAAGAGCAGGCGTAAATACCGGTAATTTAAGGTTTGTATTATGCATCAAGAAGTAAAAGGGCATAGTTCTATGCTCCTTGCCAATGTTTTATGGGGGCTTATGTCGCCGATTCTGACTGATATTCGCATAACTGGGGCTATGGTGCTCTTTTGGGTTCTGTCGCTATTCCGCCCAGTGGAAAAGGTTTCACCGAAGGATATGTTGTCGCTGTTTTTTGCATCGTTGCTTGCTATAGTTTTTAATCAAGGATTTTTTATCCTTGGAGTAAGTATGACAAGCCCAGGCACAGCATCCATAATAACAACAAGCCTTCCTTTGTGGACAATGCTTTTTTCAGCGCTGATATTGCATGAACCGATTACGGGAAAGAAGGTTCTTGGAATTCTTATGGGAGCCATTGGTGCGTTGTTCCTTATACTTGGAGGTAGTTCTTCAGTTGCAGGAAACGGACCGATATGGGGAGATATCTTTGTTATTCTTGCGGAGATGAGTTATGCTCTGTATATAGTAAAGTATTTTAGTAGATGACAAAAAATAAAATTCTATTGTTAAGCATTTAATTATCAATAGATTATATTTGCAAAAGTCCTTGAAAATCAGTAACTTTAAAGAAAAGTTAGCCGCTTTCTCTATGAAGACTACTGATTCCAAGGACTTGGCCAAAGTTAACCAAATCCTCCCGATTATGCAAGAGTATTTTGGAAAATCGATGAATCTGGCCCGCATTAAACATATGGCTTATATGCTTTGCATGCACTTTGTGTGGTGCAGACGGTGAGCCTTCACAAACTGGCTTCGGCAATGCCTACGTCGGTTGAGCGTGATTCCAATCTGCCGCCGCATTCAGCGATTCATCGCCAACTATGCCTTGAACCTCGACCTGGTAGCAAGGATGATCTTCTCGTTGCTTCCTGTTAAGGACGGTTTGGTTTTGAGTATGGACCGCACCAACTGGAAGTTCGGAGAGTTCAACATCAATATACTCACTCTCGGCATCACCTACAAAGGCATTGCCTTTCCATTGCTGTTCAGTCTTTTGGACAAACGGGCAATTCAATTGGGATGAAGCAGGGATATCATGGAGCGGTTCATCCGACTTTTTGGACATGACTGCATCGACTGCCTTGTGGCCGATCGCGAGTTTATCGGTAAGGAATGGATTGGCTGGCTTAACGACAACAGGATTCGATACTATATCCGTATCCGGCAGGATATTTGGGTTGTCAAGCCCTCCACAGGAGAAAGAATCAGAGCGTGGTGGCTCTTCAATTCCCTTAAAGTCGGACAGGAGAAATTCTACTACAAGCTCTTTTTTTGCAAAAGGGCAGTATGTCTATCTTGCAGGAAGTCGAATCAAAAACTCTGACGGGATACCCGAACTTCAGATCTGATTTGTTTCAACCGACCTGAAGATGGAGTAGCGACCTATAAAAAACGCTGGGAGATTGAAACGGCATTCCGTGCCATGAAATCTTCGGGCTTCAACATCGAGGACACCCACCTGCGTGACAGAGTGCGTATCGCACGTCTGTTTGCGATGGTCTGCATAGCTCTTGTATGGGCGTATCTCGTTGGTGAACATAAAGATATATACGTTAAACCGATAAAAATTCTGAAGCATGGGCGAAGGGCTAAGTCATTGGTCAAGTATGGTCTTGAGGAAATCTCAAACGTGCTTTTCCGACCGACATACACACCCAAATTCGATGTATTCAAATTTTTGTCATGTACTTAGGTAAAGTATAAGAACTTTATTTCCAAATATTCTCTTGTGACAATCATGAAATGGATGTTTACCTTTGCATTTCTTAGTATGCTTCCATTTTCGTTAAGTGATGTAGTTGCTACAGAATGGAACTTGCTTGGTTTTAAAGAAATTGCAAGTCTTGTCTTTATTGTTGTAGGGGCAACATTCTTCAGTTATATGCTTGTTCTTGTTGGTCAACGTATTCTTCGTCCAACAATTACAGGTATGTATAACTATGTTCAGCCTATAGTAGCATGTATGGTTGCCATTTGTATCGGTCTCGACAGTTTTGATGCCGGCAAAATGGTGTCTATAGCATTTATCTTTGGTGGCGTCTATTTGGTAACACAAAGTTTGAGCCGTAAGGATATGGAGGCAAGGGAGCATCAAAAAACACAAAAACAATTATAAACAAGGGAATACATTAAATTTAACTTAATGTATTTCTCTATATGATAAATATTTATTTCCTTTGCAGGGTTTTTTATCTTTTAAATGGATATGAAAGTTTTCAGAACAGTAAAAGAGTTACAAACAGCAGTAACTGAATACCGATTGGCAGGTAAAAGCATCGGTTTGGTGCCAACAATGGGAGCGTTGCATGCAGGTCACCTTTCGTTGGTAGAAAGAGCAAGAAAAGAAAATGATATTGTAGTGGTCAGCGTCTTTGTTAACCCTACCCAATTTAATAATAAAGAAGATTTGAAGACTTATCCACGCACAGAGGAGCAGGATTGCCGTCTTTTGGAATCGGCAGGTTGTGACGGTGTTTTCGTTCCAAGCGTAGAAGAGGTTTATCCTGAAGAAGACACACGCGTTTTCGACCTTGGTCCTGTTGCTGAAGTGATGGAAGGAAAGTTCCGTCCTGGTCACTTTAACGGTGTTGCACAAGTGGTAAGTAAACTATTTTCTTTTGTTAATCCGACACGAGCATATTTCGGAGAAAAAGATTTCCAGCAGATTGCCGTTATCCGTCGCATGGTAGAACTTGAGGGCTTTGATTTGGAAATTGTTTCTTGTCCAATCAAGAGAGAGAATGACGGACTTGCTTTGAGCAGTCGTAATGTCCGTTTGTCTGCAGAGCAGAGAAAGATAGCGCCGAATATAGCGAAAGTTTTGTCAGAAAGTTGTATCTTTGCAGAAAATCATACAGTTGCAGAAACGCACGATTTTGTTGTTAATTCAATAAATGCGTTTGACCAGATGGAGGTAGAGTATTATGATATAGTTGACGGTATAACAATGCAGTCTGTATCAGATTGGAGCGAGTCAGATTATATTGTAGGTTGTGTAACTGTTTATTGTGGCGAAGTTCGACTAATCGACAATATTTGCTATAAGAAGAAATAATTAAAGGAATGCAGATAGAAGTATTAAAGTCAAAGATTCACCGTGCAACGGTGACAAATGCTGACTTGAATTATATCGGCAGCATCACAATCGATGAGGATTTGATGGATGCAGCCGGTATTATTGCTAATGAGCGTGTTTTCATAGTTGATAACAATAACGGCGAGCGTTTGGATACCTACGTTATTCCAGGTCCGAGAGGAAAAGGCGACATTTGCCTCAATGGCGCGGCAGCCCGCAAGGTGTATAAGGGCGATATCGTTATCATTATGGCATACGCAAGAATGGATGCCGAAGAGGCTAAGACATTCAAACCGAAAGTTGTGTTCCCGCAACCGGGTACCAACAAACTTGTAAATGAATAAAAACGAAAAAGAAATAAACAATGTTTGAGAATTTAAGCGAGAGACTTGAGCGCTCATTTAAGATACTTAAAGGTCAAGGGAAAATTACCGAAATCAACGTAGCGGAGACATTGAAGGACGTTCGTAGAGCGTTGCTTGATGCCGACGTTAACTATAATGTTGCAAAGCAGTTTACCGACACTGTTAAAGCCAAGGCGTTGGGTCAGAACGTTATCACAGCCGTTAAGCCAAGCGAATTAATGGTTAAAATCGTCCACGATGAATTGGCGGAACTTATGGGTGGAGATACTGCTGATATTAACTTGTCAAGCAATCCGTCTGTTATCTTGATGTCTGGTTTGCAAGGTTCTGGTAAGACAACTTTCTCTGGAAAACTTGCCCGCAAGTATAAAAGTGAGAAAGGCAAAAGACCACTGCTTGTTGCCTGCGACGTTTACCGTCCTGCCGCTATCGACCAGTTAAAGGTATTGGGTGAGCAGATTGAGGTTCCTGTTTATACAGAGCCAGAGTCAAAGAATCCTGTGAAAATTGCTCAAAATGCTATTTCTTTCGCAAAGGCAAATCACCATGACCTTGTGATTGTCGATACAGCCGGCCGTCTTGCCGTTGACGAAGAAATGATGAACGAGATTGAGGCTATCAAGAAGGCTATCAATCCAAACGAAACTCTTTTCGTTGTTGACTCAATGACAGGTCAGGATGCTGTCAATACAGCGCGTGAATTTAACGAGCGTCTTGATTTTGACGGTGTTGTTCTTACAAAACTTGACGGTGACACTCGCGGTGGTGCTGCCTTGTCAATCCGTACTGTTGTAAAGAAGCCTATCAAATTCGTTGGTACAGGCGAAAAAATGGAGGCTATCGACTTCTTCCACCCGTCGCGTATGGCAGACCGTATCCTCGGTATGGGTGACATCGTTTCTCTTGTTGAGCGTGCTCAGCAGCAATACGATGAGGAAGAGGCTCGCAGACTTCAAAAGAAAATTGCAAAGAACCAATTTGACTTTAATGATTTCCTTTCTCAAATCAACCAAATCAAGAAGATGGGTAACATCAAGGACCTTGCTTCAATGATTCCTGGTGTTGCAAAGGCTATTAAGGATGTTGAAATCGATGATAATGCTTTTAAGGGAATTGAGGCAATTATCTACTCAATGACTCCAGAAGAGCGTACTCATCCGGAAATCATTACAGGCAGCCGCCGTCAGAGAATTGCTAAGGGTAGCGGTACTTCAATCCAAGAGGTTAACAGACTGCTTAAGCAATTTGAGGGTACTCGTAAGATGATGAAGATGGCAAGCAATATGAAGGCTGGCAATATGTTGAAAAATATGCGTCGCAGACGCTAATATTTATAATGCAGAAAAAAGGGTGCGATTAATTTTAATTGCACCCTTTTTTTGCCTTGAATAAACAGCCTATTCTATAGGCTTTATATATGGTTCCTTTGGGATTATGGTTTCTTGCTGCTCATTCTCCTGCTCTTCTTTGGCATTTTGAATCAATATGCCTTGCTCGTCCATTCTGTATGGAACAAGAGGTCCGCTCATGGTGATGTTGAACGAACTGAAGTTTGAATGAACATACGCTTCACACCAGTTCCCCGTTTTTGGAACGTTAATCCGCACTTCGCAGGATGTTCCGTGTCCGTTAAAGAACATGCTGAAAGATATGGCGCCTTTCTTGCTTACCTTTTTCTTAGCCTTGTTTATTTTACCGCGAAGGGTTATGCCGCCTATGCCGTTTGGACCTTCCATCCCGTTCTCTAAGGCGATTTGCAGGCATGCTTCGTTTCCTCTTACGATGAGAAAATTATAGTAGTCATTCACTGTAAGGTATTTTCCGTCATGAAGCCTTATTCGCTTTGCTAAAACGGCAAATTCAAGATTGTTAAGAGCATAATTCGCCCAAAAGTGGTCGACGGAATCCGTCATTGCTTTCAATGCTTTTTTCTCCGCTCTTGTCAGTTTCCGCGTATCTTCGTTATTGTCGGCGGCAAAGCCTGTAAATTGCATTGCCGACAATAAGATAATTAGTATTGAAAGTAAGTGTTTCATTTGTATGGTTTTAAGTAGTTGGTTGCTTAGCAATTAAAGCCGCATTCTTCAAACATCTTGAAATCTTCAGCAACGTTGTTTCCTGTAGTTGTCAGCAGGTCGCCAATCATAGTTCCGTTCATGCCGCCCTTAAGGATTCTTCGTTGTGAGTCTCTTGACATTCTTGCCCTGCCTCCAGCAAAGCGGATAACCTTGTCAGGAAGGATAAGGCGGAAAATAGCCACTGTGCGGATAATTTCTTCTTCCGTTATCAGTGTGGTATTTTCCATTGCTGTGCCTTTGATAGGGTTGAGGATATTTATAGGAACGGAGTCAATGTCAAGTTCTTTAAGTTCAAAAGCGAACTTGACGCGTTGCTCCATTGTTTCGCCCATTCCGATAATACCGCCACTGCATACCTCGAGTCCGATTGACTTTGCATCTCTTATCACTCTTCTTTTGTCCTCTTGAGTGTGAGTTGAGCAAAGAGCAGGAAACAAATCGGAAACGGTTTCCATATTGCAGTGGTAGCGTCTTGCTCCAGCCTCTTTAAGTTTGATGAGAGTTTCCTTATCAACCAATCCCATTGAGCAGCATAGGTATAAGTTTGTCTCTTTTGACAGGTGCTTTATAGCATTGCAGAACTTTTCAGAATCCTTTAGAGAAACTTTCCTTCCGCTGGTTACCATTGCGAATTTGTCCACACCGTATTCGTCATTTCGTTTAGCAAGGCTAAGCAGTTCGTTTGCGTCAACCATTTCGTATTCCTTAACGCCAGTCTTGAATTTGTGAGACTGAGAGCACCATTTGCAGTCTTCGCTGCATTTTCCAGAGCGTGCGTTTATGATAGAGCATGTGTCCATCTTATCGCCACAGTATTTCTTCCGCACTTCGTCTGCCTTGTTGCATAATTCATCAAGATCACAGTGCAGGGCTATTTCTGTTGCCGATTCGATGGTTAGATTCGTTATGTCGAGTTCCTTTATATTCATTCTGTCAATGTCTACGTAAACAAAATGGGCAGTCGAAATGTTTGCGAACTGCCCATTTGCTACTTTATTTTACCTTTGCTTCAATTTCCGGGGCAATTAGTTTGTAACCCTTGCCGTGGATATTGATGATTTCTATTGATTCATCCGGTTTGAGGTGTTTACGCAATTTTGTGATATAAACGTCCATACTTCTTGCGTTGAAGTAGTTATCGTCAATCCAGATTGTTTTTAGAGCAAAGTTCCTTTCAAGAATTTCGTTGACGTGTGCGCAAAGCAGGCTAAGCAATTCAGACTCTTTTGTTGTAAGTTTAGTAGTCTTGTCGTCAATCATAAGTACTTGCTTCTGAGTATCGAAAGTAAATTTTCCGATTTTGTACATTGTGATTTCTTTGCCTTTTTTGCCTTTAACGCGGCGAAGGATTGCTTCAATTCTGAAAACCAATTCTTCCATGCTGAAAGGTTTTGTTATATAGTCATCAGCACCGATTTTGAAACCTTCGAGGATGTCTTCTTTCAAAGATTTAGCAGTAAGGAAAATGATAGGCACTTCGCTGTTAACTGTCCTTACTTCCTGAGCGAGGGCGAAACCGTCCTTTTTAGGCATCATAACATCGAAGACGCAGAGATCGTATTTCCCTTTTAGGAAAGCCTTGTAGCCGGCTTCACCATCAGGGTAGAGGTCTGCATTGTAGCCTTTCGCTTGAAGATATTCTCTCAGCAGCATGCCGAGATTTTCGTCATCTTCGCATAGTAAAATACGCAATCTTTCTTCCATAACTTAATTGTTTATTATTGGTAATGTTATTATAAATTTTGTTCCTTTTCCTAATTTGCTTGTTGCCTTGATGGTTCCTTTAAGTTCTGTTACCATCTTGTGAACGTAAGCAAGTCCGAGGCCGAAACCTTTGACGTCGTGACGGTTTCCTGTTGATACGCGGTAGAATTTTTCGAAAACTTTCTTGAGGTCCTCTTCTTTAATTCCAATACCGTTATCTTCAATGCTTATTTCAATTTTTCCGTCTGGCAGGTCTCTTGTATTGATTATCAGCCTTAGTGGGCAGTCTTCTCTTCTGTATTTAACAGCGTTGTCAAGCAGATTGAATATCACATTTGTAAAATGCATTTCGTCAACATTAACTATTGAGTCAAATGCGTTGAGGTTTGTTTCAATTTTTCCTCCATATTTCTCCACCTTAATCTTGAAGGTGTTTGCTATGTTTGCAATTGCGGCGTTTGCATCAATTTCCTGAAGTTTCAATGTCGCTTTCTGTCGTTCAAACATTGACATTTGCAGCACTTTTTCAACTTGGAAGCGTAGTCGCTTGGTTTCGTCGCTAATGACTGTTGACGCGTGTTGCAGCATGGTAGGGCTTTTTCTGACAGCCTCGTCGTTAAGCATTTGAGCTGCAAGCGAAATGGTTGATATGGGAGTTTTAAACTCATGCGTCATATTGTTGATGAAGTCATTTTTCATCTCCGACAGTTTCTTTTGCCTGAATGCAAGGATGATTGTCAGCGTGAAGATTACCAGAAGGATTATGGTAAAGGCAAATGCAGGAATCATAAACTTTATAGATGAGAAAATGAACTTCTTCATTTCCGGAAAATATACCTTTATGAAATGTCTGCGGAAATCCGGGTCATTTGGGAATAGAGTCTGTGTGAATATTCCTTCATCTCCTGCTTCTGGATTGTAGCCGCTTGTTTTGTATATGATATTGCCTTTTCTGTTGACAATGGCAAATTCGAATGGTATCGATATTCCATTGTTTTCCAGTTCGGTTTTCAGGAAAGACTTGACTATCGCAGAGTCAGCCCTTTGAGTTATCGGGCGGCTACTTGACTGGTTGAGTATTTTTAGAATAACTTCATTCAGCAGACCTTTTTGATAAAGGTATTGTTCTTTTAGGGATTCCTGATATTCTGTGAACTTCTCGTTAAGCCCCGTTGCAGGTTGCAAACTTTTTAGTGTGTATGGCTGCACTTCTTCAGTGTTGATGTTTACCGCTCCAGGGGCTGGGTCAAAGATGCTTTGCTCGATAATCATCATATCTTCCTCGAGGTATTTTTTTGTCTCGTTTTGCTCGAGTGCCGTTGTAAGAGAGTATAGGCTGCGCTTGGCTCCCTCTTCAAAATGAGACATGCGCATGGATATCATCTGCTCCATATACATGAATTGAACGTAGAGCAGACCTGCAAACGTCAATGCCATGATTATTGTTAATATCCAAATAGTTGATTTTTTCATTGCTTATTCTCTAATTTTGTTCGGACTGTTTTACTTTTACAAATGTAGTAACTATAAGTGCGAAAAGCAAGATTAATTTTAATAATTTTTTCTGAATTAATTAAATTGTACGGAAATATTTGTTTTTTAACTAAAAAAATGGTTGTTGCCACAAATTGTCAAAATTCTATGAATATATTGGCGCCTCATAGCCGATATTTAAATTTTTATAACAATAAAAGGCGTCATCATTGTTCTTTTATTTGTTAAAAAACAAACGATACTGTCAATTTGTTTACTCAAAAATAGTTTTTTAAGAGGGTTAAATGTGAAAATTGGCATTTTTTTAGTTTTCACCTTGCTAAAAAGTTAATTTTTTTGTCTTTTTGTTCTACCATCAGGCCTTTTTATTCCGAAAATGAGAGATGCTGCGTTTTTTTCTACAAATCTTTACACTGATATACTTTATATGGTATTTATTATGGAATTTTGGCATCATAAATACTATTTTTATTATTACTTTTGTAGTTTGAAAAGTTGGCTCTATTTGTGATAGGGTCTTTTTGTGATGAAGAAGCATTTAATGAAGACATATAAGGTTTTAAGAAGCATAGTTGTTACTCTATTGCTTCTGTTTGTCTTTGTATATGGTTCTGCTTATCTGATCTTGTCAATTCCATCTGTCCAGCGAAAGGCTAAGGAGATAGGAGAACGAGAGTTGTCAAAACTTTTGTCCGCACGGGTATCGGTAGGTGCGGTATCTGTTGAGCCTTTTAGTGAGGTCGGGTTGAAAAATGTTGTTGTTGGCGACTCTTCAGGAGTTAAGGTCGCTTCTATTGAAAAACTTGGTGCAAAAATAGATTGGACTGATTTCCTTCTTGATGGCCGCTTCGTTTTTAACTATGCTGAATTGATTGGTCTTGATGCCCGTTTGAGTAAGGTCACGCCAGATTCAAAGTTGAATATTCAGTTTATTATTGATGCACTATCGCCCAAAAACAAGAAAAAGGAAAAAAAGAAATATGATGTAGAACTTGAGGCTGTTGCTATCAGAAAAAGTCGGATGACCTTTGACGTGCTTTCTGAGGCTCATGGTGATTCTGGAAAGTTCGACAAAAATCACATTTCAATCAGCCATTTGCGTGGCGATATAATAATTCCAAAGATAAAAAATGACTCCATAGAGATTGATATAAAGCGTTTTGCCTTCATGGAGCAGAGCGGGTTTATTCTTAGTGACTTAACGATGAATGTCAACGTTTATCCTGATAGAATGTCGGTTAAGAATCTAAAGGTTGCTCTTCCTAATTCATTGGTAGTTCCAGAAGATATAGATGTTTCTTATGAATCTTTGCAGACTATAGGTACTGATATCAAGAAGTCCCCATTATCATTGGTGATTGTTAATTCTTATGTTAATCTGTCAGATTTTTCAGCCTTTGTTCCTGAATTAAAAAATCTCCGCGAGCCTGTTTACATAACTTGTTCAGTTAAGGGTAATATGGAAAAGGTTAGGATAGAAACAATAGATTTAAGTACTGAGAATGAGGCACTAACGCTTAAAACGTCGGGCTATCTATTTCACGCAGGCGACAAAAAGCGGATGAGTATTGTTTTGCCTAACATCCGATTGCATTCAGAAGCGGGTGACATGCTTGAAAAAGTAAAGGCTTCAGCACCTGTTAAACCGGAAGTTGCTGACATTATTTCTGCTGTGGATTTTTTAACGGTTAACGGTTCTCTGACTGTTAACCATGAAAAGATTTTCTATGCAGGAAGCATAGCAACGGCTTTGGGTAGCATTTCTACGAATATGAGTGCATTCAGAACCGAAGATGGCAGACCTTACAGTTTTAGGGGAGAGATTGGCTCAAAGAATTTAAAGTTTGGCAAAATATCAAAGAAGGAAGGTTTGCTTAACGAATTGTCGTTTAGTGTCAAGGCAAATCTGAATATGGCAAATAAAAGGCACCCGAAGGGCAGTGTAAATGGGAAGATAAATTATATTGACCTTAAAGGGTATAGATACAATAATATCCTTGCGGATTTGAGTATCGACGGCAAGCAGTATGATGGTTCGGTAATTCTGCATGACGAAAATGCTAATATAGATATATCAGGTTCTTTTAAGCCAGATGCAGAGCATACATTGATTGATGTTGTTGCAAAGGTTGACGGCGTTGATTTAAATAAGTTGAATCTTTCCAATAAGTATCCTGACCATAAACTTGGAGGGGTGATAACAGCCGCTTTTACAGGAAATAACCTTGATAATATAGAAGGAGATTTGCTTGTTTCTGATATCAGATTCCGTAATGAAGAAGATAAGGGCGTCAGGATAGACCATTTTGATGTTACGTTTAGGAAAAAAGATGAGGGAAAGTATTTAACGGTAAATTCAGATATTGTCAATGGATATATTGAGGGCAAGGCTAATTTCGCTGGTCTTGGAGCCTCTATTAACAAAATCGTATCTGGCGTTTTTCCTGCTTTGTCATGCTATTTGCCCAAGATTAATGAAGACCCGAAGAAAAAGACATTTCCAAATAGTTTCAACTATTTCTTCCAGTTGGCTGAGAATAATGAATTGACTTCATTTTTTAAATTACCAGTTACGATTGTTCACCCTATAAAAATTAGTGGAGTTATTGATGATGTTAGTCAGAATGCAACTCTTGGTATTGATGCGCCTTATATTGTTCAGGGAAAGAAAGTTATAGAGAAGACCAGTCTGTCATTAAATGTTGATGGAGGTAATAATATAATGAGTATGAATGCTGTTACGCAGTTAAATCATAAAAACGGAAATATCCTCCTTGTATTTAATGGGAACGGAGCAAGCAACCGCTTCGATTCGGATATAAACTGGCATTATGACCGTAAGCGTGATTTTTCGGGGAAAGTAAGTTTTTCAACGTCGCTTTGTGACAGTATATCTAAAGAGAGGTTTATTGCGGATATTAAAGTTAATCCAACAACATTTAGTGTTAATGACACTATTTGGCATATCTCTCCAGCAAATGTAGAAGTTGATGGTAAGGAAATTACTGTTGATGGGGTGCATGTTTTCAGAGACAATCAGTTCGTTAAAATTAATGGAAAGGCATCGCCTAATCCTGATGACGTTATAAAATTACAACTCAGTTCGATAGATCTTGGCTATATTTGAGACTTTGAAGATTAATCATGTCGCATTTAGCGGTGAGGCTACAGGCGACTTCTATGCTTCTTCACTATTTACAAAAACGCCTAAATTGAATACTCCCAAACTGCATGTAAAGAATTTCTGCTATCATAAAGCCTTGCTGGGAGAGGCGGTATTAAACAGTTCTTGGGATAATACAACAAAAGGAATTATGATTAATGCAGATATTTCTCAGCCTAACAAGAGAAAAACATACGTTCGTGGAGGAGTGTATCTTGGGAGGGATTCCCTTGGTTTCAAATTTATTACTGATAGGGTAAATGTTAAGATATTAAAGCCTTTTATGGCGGCATTTACATCTGATATAACTGGAGAGGCTTCAGGAACATGCGAGCTTTACGGAACGTTTAAAAATGTTAATGTTCGTGGCAGGATGTTTGCTCATGACTTTAGAATGAAGGTTGATTTTACCAATTCTTATTATACTGTCAGTGATTCAGTTATTCTTGAGCCTGGAAAAATAACAATACGTCCAACTGTCATTCATGATGATTTTGGCAATACGGCAACGTTGAAAGGTGAGGTAACGCATGATTATTTCCATAATGCAAATTTTGATTTTGCTGTTACGAATGCCCGCAATATGCTTGTTTACAATACTAATGAGAAAATTAATCCATTCTGGTATGGCCGTGTTTTTGCAAACGGCTCGGCGTATATTCAAGGCGTTCCTGGAAAGGTTAATATAGACATTAATATGGCTGCTGCTCCGAAATCGTCGTTTACTTTTGTCCTTTCAGATAAGGAAGAGGCTGGAGAATATTCATTTATCACATTCACAGACAAGAGGAAGGAGCAGAGAGAGAAAGAAGAGCAGGAAAAGAAACCGAAATTCCTGAATGTTCTGAAGCAAGTTGACAAGGAGGTAAATCCATCGCTGTTTGATTTGAACCTTCAGTTAGAGGCTAATCCTAATGTCGATGTGACTTTGGTTATGGACCCTGAAGGAGGTGATAAAATCAGGGCAACTGGAAGCGGAAACCTGCAAATAAAATATTCTACGAATGAAGAGATGAAGATGTTTGGCAACTATACAGTAGAGAGGCGGCAGGTATAACTTTACTCTTCAAGACATTATTCTTAGAGAATTTACAATCCGACAAGGTGCAACGATATCGTTCCAGGGAGATCCCTTGAAGGCTGTTGCAAATCTTACAGCCGCTTATTCAACAAACGCAAATCTTCAGGACTTGGATGAGTCGTTTGCTGAGGACAGGGATTTAAACAGAACACTTGTCCCTGTTAATGCGTTGCTTTATCTTACAGGCGTTATCTCTCAACCCGAGATTGCTTTTGACCTTGAGTTCCCGACTCTTACTCAGGATGTTTACAGAAAGGTTAAAAGTATAATTAGTACTGATGATATGATGAATCAGCAGATAATTTATTTGCTGGCTCTTAGCCGATTCTATACTCCGGAATATATGGGCGGGCAGAATCATGGCAATGAACTTGCGTCTGTTGCTTCATCAACTATTTCAAGCCAGTTGACTAATATGCTCGGGCAGATTAGTGACAAGTGGACCATTGCCCCTAATTTCCATACAGATAAAGGCGATTTTTCAGATATGGAGGTTGAATTGGCTCTGTCGAGCAGATTGTTGAACAACAGATTGCTGCTTAACGGGAATTTCGGATATTCCGATAATGCGATGAATAATAATAATTTTATCGGCGACTTCGATATTGAATACCTATTGACTAAAACAGGAAATTTCCGATTGAAGGCTTATAACAGATATAATGACCAAAATTACTATATACGCAACTCTTTAACAACCCAAGGTGTTGGAATTATGTTTAAGCACGATTTTGACAGCATTTTTAAGCGTAAAAAAAGAAACAAGAATAAAAAGAATAATTTGGATACAGATTCAGTGCCAAGAAACTAAGTTGTAAACAATTAAATTGCTAAATTCATTATTTTTATGGATAATGCAATCTTGTAAATGAAATTTTGCTATCTTTGTTTATTATTAAATTATTATTATGAAATTCATATTGAAAATATACCAGTGGGTGATAGCAATGCCTATTCTCATTGTTTTAACAGTAATTACAGCCTTGCTGACAATATTTGTAAGCGCATTAGGCATGAGTTCTACTTTGGGCTACTATATACCGCATATTTGGGCTAAGTTTTGGTGTTTTCTGATGTTTGTAAAAGTGGAAATAAGGGGTAGGGAGAATATAGATAAAAAAACTTCTTATGTCTTTGTTGCAAACCATCAGGGTGCTTATGATATTTTTGTCATTTTCGGATATCTTAACCACGTTTTTAAGTGGATGATGAAAAAAAGCCTTGAGAAGATTCCTTTTGTAGGTATGGCGTGCAAGGTTTCAAAGAATATAATGGTTGATAGGTCATCAGCATCTGCAATTCAGAAGACAATGGATAGTGCAATGGAGATCCTTAAAGACGGTATTTCTTTGGTTGTATTTCCAGAAGGTTCACGCACTCCCGACGGAAAAATGAAACCTTTTAAAAGAGGAGCATTTATGCTTGCAACTGAATTTGGCTTGCCCATTGTTCCGATAACAATAGACGGTTCGTATAAAGTTATGAGAAAAGATACTTTCACAATAACCCCAGGTAAGATTATTCTGACTATCCATAAGCCTATCATGCAGCCAGCAGAAAAGAGCAAGGAGGCTATGGAGAAGATGATGAACGACAGTTTTGCAACAATTAAATCTGCTTTGCCGAATGAATAAGCGGTTGTTGCAGTTTGTTCTTGCTGCTATTCTTGGCGGCTTTGCTTCTTTTGCTAATGCGGAGAATGCAGTTGCTGATTCGCTTGCTCTTGATTCAGCAAAGGTTGTTTCCGTTTCCGACAAGCAGGTGTTGCCACCTGTGACAGATGGACCTGGACTTATGGTTGCAGATTCTATAGCTACTGATTCTGTTGCTCCAAAAAAGAAAAACTTCTTTATAAAGGTTCGTGACTATTTTAGAAATTCAAATCACTATGACCCGTCTAAAAAGATGGATTTTGGTATTATTGGCGGTCCGCACTTCAGTTCTGCTACGGGAGTGGGTATTGGGCTTGTTGCTTCTGGACTTTATACCCTTGACAGGTCTAACCCGAAATTGCCGCTTTCTAATATGTCAATCTTTGCGAATTTGACAACTGAAGGCTTGTTTATGGTCGGAGTTAGAGGTAATAATATTTTCAAGGATGAGAAGTACCGTTTGGATTACAGTACCTATGTCTTTACTTTCCCATCAAAACTATGGGGTATTGGTTATGATGCAGGTAACCTTGATGATAATGAGACGGATTACAGTCGTTTTAAGTTTGAAATAAAGCCAAGATTCCTTTTCAGAATAGCAAATCATACTTATATCGGACCATTACTTAATTCGCAGTATCTTAAAGTGTCTAAATTTTCTGAGGAAGGTCAGGCTCTTATGGGGTCAACCGATTTGGAGTACTTTACTTTAGGAGGAGGTCTTTCATTTATGTATGACTCCCGTGATATTATCCTAAATGCAACGCGAGGCTGGTTTGTTCAGTTGGACCAGATATTTAATCCTTCATGGTTGGGTAATGATTATGTTTACCATTGGACAGATTTAACAGTTTCAACATATAAGAAAGCGTGGAAGGGGGCTGTGATTGCCGGTGAATTCCACTCGCTGTTTAACTATAACAACGTTCCGTGGCCTATGCTTGCAACAGTAGGCGGTCAGAACCGAATGAGAGGATATTTTGAAGGCCGCTACCGTGATAAAAACATAATGGAATTACAGGTCGAATTACGTCAGCACATAATGAAGCGCAGCGGTATCGTTGTGTGGTTAGGTGCTGCAAATGTTTTCCCTTCATTTAAGGATATCCGTTTCAAGAAGATTCTTCCAAATGGTGGCGTTGGCTACAGATGGGCTTTCAAGCAAGGGGTTAATGTTAGATTTGACCTTGGAGTCACGAAAAACGGTGTTGGCTTCCTGTTCAATATTAATGAGGCATTCTAAAGTTGCGAGGCTTGGATAATTGCCTTGTTGTGTTTGTTCCTCTTTAGCAGTTTTTAGTAGTTGTTATGGTAAAAAGGATTATAAATATATTGTATCAAATACCAAGGTGGGTACTAACCGTTTTTATGGTTGCCTTAGTGTCGTTTTTGACGCTTGATTCCGATCCGCTTTGTGGTGCCAATATCGTGCTTTTCCCTGGTGCTGATAAGGTCGTTCACGGACTGATGTTTTTTGCGATTGGTTTTTCACTACATTTTGATGTGGCTCGCACTGGTAAACGAAAGTTTTTTATATCTTTGATAAATATTATCGCTGTTGCTCTTTTTGGCGGGATTATAGAACTTTTGCAAGGTGCTATGGCTTGTGGTCGCTCTGCTGATTTTTATGATTTTATAGCAGATACTATAGGAGCAGCATTTGGCGTTGCCGCGGCGATTTGGTATTTAAGTATAAGTAATTATGGAAGAGGATAAGTCAAAAGATACTGAGCGGACAGAGCCTGTTGAGCAGGTCACCCGTGAAGAAGAGCCGAAGCCGGTTAAGGATAAGGCAAGCAGGAACCTTGGCTTGGCTTTTAAGATTGTTGGTGCAGTAGTTGCATTTATTTTACTGTTGCCGTTTTTATTGTATATCCCCGGTATTCAAACATGGGTAACAGAGTTCGCTGTTGAAAAGGCAGAGGAGGCTACTGGTTTTGACATAAATATCGGTAACCTTTATTTGAATTTCCCTTTAGAGTTGTCGGTTCATGATTTCGAAGTTATAGACGACAAGGGTGATACTATGGTCGTTGGTGAGAAAGCACTGGTTGATGTGCGCATTCTGCCTTTGGCGATGGGGGATGTCATTGTCCGCGATATTGAACTGAAAAATTCGAAATATTTTTTGACTTCTGAAGATTCATCGATGAAGATGAATGTTGGGGTTAAGCATGTTGTGTTTAAGGGGACAAAGGTTGAACTGCTGACAAGTTGTATAAAAGTTAAGGATGCAACTTTGTCAGGAGCCGATGTATCTTTGATTATGGATCAGCGCTATGCGGTAGAAAAGCAGGATACTGCAAGTTCCAGTGCCGATTGGTTGATAGACTTGAAGAAATTGAAGGCAAAAGATATTCGATTCCGAATGGAGATGATGCCGACGATTGATTCTCTTGATGTTGAATTGCCAGATGCGGAAATAAATTCCGCGTCAATTAATTTGGCGACGAGCGTTGTAACCGTTGGTGGTGTTAGTATAGATTCATTGGTTGCGGCTTATTTTTATCCTTCTGCCGATTCTGCAAATGCCTACTTGGCTCAATGCAGGCCTGATACTGTTCCTGCTTCAGTTTCTGGAGAAGATTGGTTTATCCGTGCCGACAGTTTGCGTGTCCGCAACACGTCTGCTGTTTATGCAATGACAGATGCGGTCGCTGGTGATGGTTTGGATATGGATTATATAATGGTGGGTAGAGTTAATATTTCCATCGATGATTTCCGTAATAAAGGAACTGATATTTCTGTGCCTATCAGAGACCTTACGGCAGAGGAACGTAGTGGTATAGGCATTAAGTCGGCAAGTGGCGTTTTTGAGATGAACGATACGGCTATGCTTGTCCAATCGTTTGATTTGAAGACGCTGATGTCGGAATTAAAGGTCGATGCAGAACTTGACAGCCGTATTTTTTCAGGCCGTAGCGAGTCGAAGGCTTATATGGATTTGCAATCGTCAGTTTCCTTAGAAGAAGTTGGAAAGATGTTTCCTTTGCTGCGTCCGCAATTACAGGCAATAAGTCGTACGCATAATGCTGAAATAAATGTGCATGTTGATGGTGACGGAAGCAAATTAGATGTCAAGAAAATGGAAATAGAAGTTCCACGCATTATTGATTTGCGTGCTGAAGGTGATGTCCGTAATCTTTCAACTCCTAATAAAACTGGAGGAAAAATTAAGTTATATGGAAAGTTGACAGGTGGCGCATTGATTGCAAATGCGGTTAAACTTGATGAAAGTCTTCGTGTCCCAATTGTAGAATTAAAGGGTTTTGCGGAATATCGAAACAATCAATTAGATGCAGATTTGGATGCTTTTGTCGATTCTGCCAAAGTCGTTCTCAGTGCGGATTGGAATATGCTTGGTGAGGATTATGGAGGGAGTTTGCTGATGTCGGGTTTTGATGTCAGATCTTTTATGCCACGTGGTCCCGTTGGCATCGTGGATGGTGATTTCCTTATCAACGGTGACGGATATGATGTCTATACTATGACAGCAGGTGCAACGGCAAAGATTAATTCTATAGAACTTGCTGGTAAGGTTTATAATGATATCGTTCTTGATTGTGCGATTGAAGACGGACAGTTTGAGTTGGCGGCGGTATCGCCAAACGAACTTGCATCTCTTGATATGACCATTCGAGGTACTATTGCAAAATCTGCTTATTCAGCATCATTTGATGGCAGTGTCAACCGTCTTGATCTGAAAAGACTTGGATTCTTTGATGATGCTTTTAATGGTAATGTAACGTTGGCTGGTGACTTTTCTGCAGATCTGGAGAATAAGGTATATTCTGGTAATGTTGCCCTTTCTGATTTGGATTTGATTATGGGTAAGAATTCTGTCAGTTCTGATGCTATGACCCTCGACTTGATGTCAGATTCTGTAAAAACAGATATTTCCTTGAAAAATAATGACTTTACTGTTGCTTTTTATTCTCCGTCAGGGCTTGATGCATGGATTGATTCTCTTTCAGTTCTTGGAGCAAAGGCAATGACAGCATTGGGTCAGCAAAAGGTTGAGGTTAGAAACATAAGTAAGTCTATGCCCAAGTTTAAGATGTCATTAGATGTAGGTATTGATAATGTTGTATGTCAGTATTTGGCAGGGAGTGGTATTGAGTTTGGCAAGATATCAGCAAAGGCAGGCAATGCTGATGATATATACTTTGATGCCGACGTTTATGACTTGAAGTCTGGCAGCGTTGAAATCGATTCTCTTTGCTTCGCAGGAAGCACAAGTGGCGATAGTCTTAATTATAAGTTGCATGTTGGCAATAGGTTGAAAAATGCACAGCTATTTAAGACTGCAGATTTAAATGGAAGTCTGTTTGGCAACACGCTTACAACTTATTTATCGCAGACTGATAAGGCTGGTGCAAAGGGTTTTGACTTGGGAGCACGTCTGTCGCTTGCCGATTCTGTTGCAAGGATGGAATTGTTCCCGCTTAATCCGATTATTGCATTTAAAAATTGGACATTGAATGACGATAATTTTGTTCAGTATGACTTTAGAAACGGGTCCATTGGTGCAAAGTTGCTTGCTTCAACTTCTGACGGTAGTTTGATTAACCTGTATACTGATAATCTCGTTAATTCCGATAATGGAATAAATGTTGACCTTGCGGGTATTCAGTTGCGTGAATGGTTAACACTTTCACCGTTTGCCCCTCCAATTGACGGCATACTTGCCTCAAATATGAAGTTGCACTATAACGACAAGTATGTTTGGGGTAATGGTAAAATTTTTGTTGACGAGTTTAATTATGGACGCAAGCGGGTTGGGGATATTGGCTTTGATGCTCGGTTGGCCTATGTCGGCTCTTCTCAAAAAGTGTTTGCATACGCTGGAATGGATATTGACGGCAGGTCTGTAGCCGTTGCCAAAGGCTCTGTTGGCGATAGCCTGCAAGCAAAATTCTATAATATGAATATCCAGGTTGACCGCTTGCCGCTGGGTGCTGCAAATGCGTTCTTGCCAAAGAGTTTCGGACACTTGTCGGGATATCTCAATAGTAGTATGAAGTTCAAGGGTACTATGGATGACCCGCAAATCGACGGCTATTTGAATTTTGATTCAACGAAGGTGGCATTAAGTGCATACGGTGCTAAATTCAGTGTTGATACAACTAAGATACCATTTGATGGTGGAACTGTTTCCTTCGACAAGTTTGACTTATATGGGGCAAACGGGCGGCCGATAACGGTTGATGGCAAATTCCGTGTCTTCCCTTTTGACAATATGTACAGTAATTTGACTATAAAAGGGCATAACGTTCAGATTATAGATGCAAAGAAAACTTCTTCTTCTGAAGTGTTTGGAAAAGGATTTGCCGATATAAGTACTCGAGTTAAAGGGTATATGAACCAGTTGGATGTTTTTGCAAATCTCTCAATATTGTCAGGAAGTGATGTTACATATGTTATGCAGTCAAGTATAGCTGCAGTTACAGAATCTGCGTCAAATGATGTTGTTGAGTTCGTTGAATTTAAGGACCTTGGAAAGACTGTTAAGGCAGATACTGTTTCTAATAAGCCTTTTGCAATGAAGATTAATGCAATTCTGAATCTCCAGCCTAATGCGAAGTTTGCCGTTTATCTTTCCCCAGATGGAAAAGACAGGGTAAATATAAACGGTGAAGGAACATTAAATTACTCGCAATCATATCAGGGTGACGCCCGCATGACAGGTCGTTACGAGATATCTGATGGTTATGTAAGATATAATATTCCGATGCTTGGGGAGAAGAAATTTGATTTTGTAGATGGCAGTTCTGCTGTTTGGACGGGTGATTTGCTGAATCCAACCCTTAACGTCAAGGCTATTGAAAAAGTTAAAGCGAATGTTACAACAAACGACAATTCTCGAATGGTTCCATTTGAGGTTTCTTTGAATGTAGGCAATACATTAAGCAAATTAGACATAACATTTGATCTTGCAACGACGGCAGATATGACAATTGCCAATGAGTTGAGCGGAATGACAAAGGAGCAACGCTCTACACAGGCTATGAATCTTTTGCTTTACGGTTCTTATTCTGGAGGCTCTACCAAGACTGCTTCTAACCTCTCTGGTGAGAATATGGCGTTTTCTTTCCTTGAATCATCATTGAATAAGTGGGCGGCTAATAATATTTCTGGTGTGCAATTGTCGTTTGGTATCGACCAGTATGACAAGACAACGGAGCACGGAACGTCAACAACGACAAGTTATTCATATCAAGTGTCAAAATCATTGTGGAGTGACCGATTTACTATCTCTGTTGGAGGAAGTTATTCTACGGATGCTTCTGCTCAGGATAATTTGTCGCAGAATTTATTTAATGATGTCTCGTTTGAGTATAAGTTGAATAAGTCAGGCTCTGCTATCTTCAAGTTGTTCAGAAAAACGGAGTATGAAAGTATTCTTGAAGGAGAGATAACCGAAATGGGTGGCGGTTTTGTATGGAAGCGTAAGATTTCATCATTCCGCGATATATTCCGTGTGTTTAGAAAAGAAAAGCAACCGCAGATAACCAACGACAGAACGAGAGTGTTGCCGGCTGCTGTAACAAATAAAAACAAATAAAATGAAGGTAAGACATAGTTTCATATTATTGACCATTCTGGTGGCTTTGGTAATGGTGACTTCGTGTCATACCACCTCTCGCTTGGGTGAAGATGAGATATTGTATACTGGCGTAAAGAAGTTGAAAATCAATGTACCCGATACCGTTATCGTACCTGATGGCGTTATTGAAAATATAGAGACAACAATTGACGTTCCGGCAAATAACTCATTAATGTCGCCTTATGTGAGGAGTCCTTTTCCTATTGGCTTGTGGCTATATAATCATTGGCCTGATGATGCAAAGGGGTTGAAAGGGTGGATCTACAGAAAGTTTGCTGAAGAGCCGGTGCTTATGTCTGATGTGCGCCCTGATTTGCGTATGAAGATGGTTGAGGATATGCTTGCTAAAAACGGATTCTTTGGTTCAACAACCTCTTATGAATTGCTATACAGCAAAAAAAATCATAAAAAGGCAAGGGTGAACTATACTGTTAATATATCGGTTCCAAAGCGTATCACGCGTGTAATAAAACTAAAGAAACACAATGAACTTGACTCTTTGATCAATTTGTTTGCCCGTAGAAACAGTGCTATAAGGAAAGGAAGAATTTTCAGTGTGGACTCACTTGCCTATGCAAGGCAAACAATATGTGACAGGTTAAGGAATAGAGGATATTACTATTTCCGTCCTGAATATTTAACTTTTAAGGCCGATTCTACCTTGTCGGAACATGGAATAGAACTGAAGTTGGAATATGCCAAGGATATACCGTCAAGAGCATTGAGGAAATATTACGTAGGTAAGGTTAAAACATATGTATTTAGAAATCAAGGTGACGGAACACCTGATACTATTAAGACAGAGCGTGGAGATATTATATGTATGAGGCCATGTAAGTTGAGGAAGAATGCTATCGCCTCTTGCTTTATATTTGAAGAGGGAGACTTGATGAAAACCAGAAACCTCAGCACAACTCAGTCATACCTGTCGCGTTTGGGTATATTTAATTCCATATCAGTGGATGTTACACCTTTGGATTCAATTAAGGATGACAGAATTGATGTTAATGTCTATTGCAGTTTTGATAAGCCACTTGAAACGCAGTTGGAATTGAATATGTCGTCTAAATCTAACAGTTATCTTGGCCCGGGCTTGAGTTTTGCGGTTTCACAGAGAAATATGTTTGGAGGAGGGGAGCGGCTTACTGTGAAATTGGATGCTGCTTATGAATGGCAGATTGGAAAGATTGAGTCGGGCAAGAGTCGCTCTGATTTCAATTCGTACGAGATTGGATTGAGTGGGGAATTGGCTTTCCCAAGACTGCTTGCTCCTAAATTTTTGAGGGCAACTCGCAGAGAACTTAGTTGGACAAGAATTAACCTTGGTGGAGATTTGATGAACCGTCCGCACTTTTTCAAAATGGCTCAGGTTAACGTGGGGTTTGGTTATGACTGGATGTCTTCAAGATATACAAAAAACCAGTTGAACCTTTTTGAATTGAAATATAATAAACTGATAAGCACAACCCCGGATTTTGACAAAATGATGGATGAAAATCCTTCAATTGCATTAAGTTTTGAGGACCAGTTTATTGCGAAGGCAGGATATACATTTACTTTTGATAGGGTTTTTGGCCGTCGTCGGTTTGAGGATAAAAGGCTTACCGTTCAGGCTTCGATAACAGAAGGTGGTAACCTGTTCTCTGGTATATGGTCATTGGCAGGGGCAGATGGGACGAAACGACTTTTTGGAACACCTTTCTCCCAGTTTATCAAGGGGACATTGCAGGCGGTCTATTCTCATCGTGTTGTTGGGCAGCACCGCTTGGTAGGGCGTGTCTTTGTTGGAGCGGCTCACGCTTATGGTAACTCTTCGGAGATTCCTTATACGGAGCAGTTTTATGTTGGTGGAGCAAATTCGCTGCGTGCATTTGCTGTCAGGTCTATTGGACCGGGTTCATACCATTCGGAAAAGGAAAATTCATCAGGATATTATGATCAGACGGGTACGTTCCGTTTTGAGGCAAATCTTGAATACCGTTTCCCGATTGTCGGGATATTTAAGGGTGCAGTTTTCCTCGATGCCGGTAATATATGGCTTCTTAAGGATGATGAGTTGCGTCCGGGAGCTAAATTGACATCTGATTTTTTGAAAGATTTGGCTCTTGGTACAGGTTTTGGATTACGGCTTGATATGGGAATGATTGTTGTTCGCGGAGACTTGGGTATAGGCTTGCATCTGCCTTATGAAACAGGTAAAACGGGATATTACAATATGCCTTCTTTTAAGAAGAGCCTTGCTTTCAACCTCGCTATCGGTTATCCATTTTAAGAAACAATGAAAAAGATAGGGTTGCGAAATTTCGCAACCCTATCTTTTTACTATTAGTTTTCTTTTTCTAACGCATTTCGTTTTACTTTGTTTTCCCTCTTCTCTGTTGAACTGCTGTTTGTATCCTTGCAGTCTTTGACGTGGATTTCGTTAGTATTTCCATCGAAGAAGTGGTATTCCAAGAAAGCAAGAGCCTGGTTCGGTATAATCTTGAATTTCTTTCCGAAATCTCGTCTCCACTCTTTGAAAATAGATTTAAAGAGTCCTTTTCTGATATATGCGTCCGCATATGGGTGGACGTATAGTTTGAAGTTCGGAATCTTCAGCTCGTTAACTACGTAATCGATTTTCTCGCGAAGGCGATCTGTAAACAGAATCGAAGGCTGAACCTTTCCTTTCCCGTAGCAAGATGGGCATGTTTCCATTGTTTCAATGTCGAGTACTGCTCTAACGCGCTGGCGTGTAATTTGCATTAAACCGAATTTGCTAAGAGGCAGAATATTATGTCTTGCTCTATCGTTAGCCATAACCTCTTTCATGTGTTCGTAGAGTTTTTGGCGGTGTTCCGCAAGGTTCATATCGATAAAGTCGATAACTATAATTCCACCCATATCTCTCAGCCGCAACTGTCGTGCAATTTCGTCAGCGGCGCGGAGGTTAACGTCGAGTGCATTTTCCTCTTGGTTATCGGCGTTTTTGTTACGGTTTCCAGAGTTTACGTCGATAACGTGAAGTGCTTCAGTATGCTCAATTATGATGTATGCACCGGCTTTAAATGATACCGTTTTGCCAAATGATGATTTAATCTGTTTAGTTACGTTGAATTCATCAAATATTGGCTCATCTTTAGCATATAGTTTTACCGTGTCCTTTCTTTCAGGTGCAATAAAACTGACGTAGTTGGATATCTGCGAGAAAGTGTCGGCATCGTTAACGAAGACATTTTCAAAAGAAGGGCTGAAAATATCTCGGATAATGCTAACGGCACGGCTCTCTTCTTCATGCAACAATGCAGGTGGCTCGTTTTTCTGGAGTTTCTCAATGGCTTCTTCCCAGCATTTAACAAGTGTAGTCATTTCATTGTTAAGGTCGGCTACCCGCTTGTTTTCAGCCGATGTTCTGACGATAACGCCGAAATTCTTAGGCTTAATGCTTTCTATTAGTTGCCTCAATCTCATTTTCTCCTCTGTCGATTTTATTTTCTGGGAGATGGAGATTTTGTTTGAGAAAGGAATCAGGACCATAAATCGGCCTGTAAAAGTTATTTCGGTTGTCAATCGGGGTCCTTTTGTTGAAATAGGTTCTTTTGATACTTGGACGACGATATTTTGACCGACAGTTAGCGTTTCTGCTATGAGTCCCTGTTTGTTGATATCCTGAAGACACTTGAATTTGGAAATCTGAGGTACCTTCGTTTTATCACCAATTGCTTCTTGAACAAATGCGTTGAATGTTGAAAACTGCGAACCCAAATCTAAATAGTGAAGAAAAGCCTCTTTCTCGGAACCTATGTCAACGAATGCTGCGTTGAGTCCCGGCAGCAGTTTCTTCACTCTGCCTAAATAGATGTCGCCAACGGCATACTTGATATTCCTTTCTTCTTTCTGAAGCGACATTAGCCGCCCGTCTTCAAGTAAGGCTATCGAGATGTCTTTCGGTTGAACATCAACAATAAGTTCACTTTTCATTTACAACGTTATTCAATTTTTGATTGAAAAAGGGGTTTGCCATTTAATGGCACAAGAACAAACTGACGACTGCGCGGGTCTTCCGTTTGTTCTTGTGTATTTTCAAATCCCACTAAGAAATAAATTATTTCTTTTTGTGACGATTTTTTCTCAATCTTTTTTTGCGCTTGTGAGTAGCCATCTTGTGGCCTTTTCTTTTCTTTCCGCTTGGCATAGTAATTTAATATTTTAGTGATTATTATTTAACGTCGTCCATAAATACTTTTGCCGGTTTGAATGCCGGAATCTTGTGCTCTGGGATGATTATTGTAGTTCCCTTAGAAATATTGCGGGCTGTCTTCTCAGAGCGAGTCTTTACGATAAAACTACCGAAACCACGAAGGTAAACGTTTTCTCCGTTTGCAAGAGAATCTTTTACAACGTCCATGAACTTTTCTACTGTTTCCAAAACAGCAGCTTTGTCAATACCTGTAGATTTGGCAATCTCATTTACGATGTCTGCTTTTGTCATAGTTGTATTTATTTTTATTTAATTTTTATAGTTTTTTCTATGTTGCTGCAACGCTTATGTCGTTTGCGTCTGCAAATATCGCATTTTTTTTTCAATTAGAGATAGTTTAATGTGGAAAAAAGTGCTTTTTTGCAAAAATAAACCTTTATATATCTGAAACTTGGTGTTTTTTTGCCGTTTTTTGCCCTTTATCCTTATTTTTCCTTCTTTATCGGTTTTTTGTCAAACCTTTCTCTTCAGCCAATTTCATCATCAGTTGCCATGCTTCTTCCCGGTCATTTTTTATTGTTCCGTCGAGTATTGCATTCTTGATGGTATCTTTAATTTCTCCAATTATTGCTGATGGTTCTATATGGAATGTTTCCATTATGTCTTGTCCGCTGATTGGCGGTTGAAAATTCCGGATGCGGTCTTTCTCTTCTATTTCGACAAGTTTGTTTCTTACGATGGCAAAATTTTCAAGGAAGCGTTTTACTTTTTCCTGGTTCTTTGAAGTTATGTCGGCTTCGCATAGGGTCATCAAGTCGTCGATGTCGTTGCCTGCGTCAAAGAGTAGGCGGCGTACGGCTGAGTCTGTTACTTCTTCCTCTACTAATGCTATTGGGCGCATGTGCAGTTCAACAAGTTTCTGAACATATTTCATACGCTCGTCCATCGGGAATTTCATTCGTTTGAATATAGATGGAATCATTTTCTTTCCAACGAAGTTATGGTTATGGAAAGTCCATCCGAGATTCTCGTCATATCTTTTTGTAACTGGTTTGGCAATGTCGTGGAAAACGGCTGCCCAACGGAGCCATTGGTTTTCGGTTTTTTCTGCAACGTTATCAAGAACCTGTAGTGTGTGGAAAAAGTTATCTTTGTGTCCTCGTCCTTCTTTAACTTCCGTACCTTTCAGGGCATGGAGTTCAGGCATAATTAGTTGGAGCAGGCCGCTACTTTCGAGCAGGCGGAATCCCTTTGACGGCCGCTCTGATTTGATGATTTTTGTCAGTTCATCGTATATCCTCTCGCGAGAAATGATTTCTATGCGGTGTGCATTTCTTTTTATTGCGTCAAATGTTCCGTCAACAATCTCGAAATCAAGTTGCGTTGCAAATCTGATAGCCCTCATCATTCTCAATGGGTCGTCAGAGAAGGTTATATCTGGGTCAAGTGGTGTTCTGATTACTTTATTTGCAAGGTCTTCCATTCCGTTGAACGGGTCAACGAGTTCTCCGAAAGAGCCGTCATTTAGAGAAATTGCCATTGCGTTGATTGTAAAGTCTCGACGCTTTTGATCGTCATCGAGCGTTCCATTCTCAACAATTGGCTTGCGGCTGTTACGGTTATATGATTCTTTTCTTGCACCTACAAACTCGAGTTCCAGTTCACCGTGTTTGACCTGTGCTGTTCCGAAGTTTCGGTAAACAGCAATAGGGGTTTTGGGTCCGAGGTTTTTCGCAACTGCTTCTGCAAGGGCTATGCCGCTGCCAACAGTGACAAAGTCAAGGTCGGTTGACGGTCTTACAAGAAAGAGGTCGCGGACAAACCCGCCGACAACGTAGCATGGTTGCTGCATTTCGTCGGCAGTCTGACCGATTGCTCGGAATATCTTATGAGTTAGTTTGTCTTGTAGGTTCATCTATATCTGAGTTAGTTCTTCCGGAAATGTTGTTATGCATTCAAGTCCGTTTTCTCTTACTATGTAGGTGTTTTCAACGCCGACTGCACCCACGCCTGGAATAACGAATTTAGGTTCAAGGGCTATGACGTTGCCTAATTCAAGGATGTCGCGGCTCTTTGGGGCTATGACTGGCATTTCGTTTACTTCGATTCCGACTCCATGACCAACGAAGCCTGCTTTTTGGTTGTGTCCCATAAAGTAATCTGTCATTCCTGCTTCTTCGACCATTGCTTGTGCTGTCATATATGCTTCACTCGCTTTAGTGCCTGGTTTCATAGTTTCCATCAGTTTGTGGTTGATGTCTATGGAGAGTTGGTGTGCCTTCTTAGCAAGGTCAGAAACGCGTTCAATGTAGAAAGTACGGGTCATGTCAGTCATGTATCCGGTGAAGTTTCCGTTCATGTCAACCATAATGGTGTTGTCTGGACGGATAACGGTACCGTTGCAGCCAACAGGAAGCGAGTTGTCAAGTCCTTCGCCACCCATTGCAAAGTCGTAAGGGGTTGGGGTATCGGCATTGTCTCCTGCGAGAAGGTTTCCCATAAATAGTTCCATTGATTCGCCGTTAATGCGGAAAATGCCGAGGCAGCCGTCGAGACGTAATATGCGTTCTATTTCTATCTGCAGTTCAACGTCGGTCATGCCGTTTTCGTATTTTCCGTAGATTCTTTTATAAGAGTTTGTATGGCGAACTCCAGATTCTTTAAGGAGTTTTATCTCGTATTCTGTTTTGACAGATCTTGCTTTGGAAAGGATAGGAGAGCCGTTGATTATTTCCGTCTGATTCAGAGCCTTTGCAAGTCTTTGAATCGTTGAGAATGCTGCTCTGTCAGCTTCCATAGCGAGTTTTGCCGGGGCTGGAAGTCCCATTTCTGAAAGTATTTCCAAAATATGTTCAGGCTTTCTTATGTATTTAGCCCTACAGTCGTCGATTCCTACAGGACGGCGTATTAGAAATACGGAAGTTCCCTCTGCAGGAACGTAAACGTATCCTGCAAAAACCATTCCGGTTGCATAGTATATGTTTGCATTGCTGCTGATAAGCAGTGCGTCGAAGCCATTTTCTTTAATGAGATTTTGAAGTTTGGCTTGTCTTGTTTCAAATTCTTCGTTGCTTAAAAATTTCATATCTATTTTATGCTTAAGAAATAGTTGGATAACTCTTCAAATGAATTGAAAGAAATATCTGGGTGTTTGCACTCTCCGAATCCGTAGGCGGCGAATACAAAGTTCAGACCAGCGGCTTTGGTGCTTTGGCAGTCGCCTTCAGTGTCTCCAATGTAGGCCGGTTGGGTCAGATTATACTTTTCTTTTAGTATTTTCATATTTACCTCCTTGGGTTTCAATGTTGCCCCATAGGTAACTGCTTCTGTTATGAAGTCAGAAATATTGGCGCAGCGGATAAGGTTGTTAAGTCCGTCAGCACCGCAGTTGCTGAGTAAAAGAATAACATATTTCTTTGACAATAGTTCAATTCCTTCACTGACTCCCTTGTACGGCTTTCCTCCTAATTCAGGCATCATTTCAAATTCTAATTCTTCAAGTTTTGGAATGAATACCTCTGCCGGTATATGCGGGTTGCCTTCAGTTATATTATTGTAAATTTCATCGATGTGTTTACCCATTTGCGAAATAAGTTCTTCCCTTGAAACCGTTTTGTCAACGCCAAAAAGTTCAAAGCACTTATCCCATACTTTGCAATAAGAATCAACGGCATCCCAGAGAGTGCCGTCCATGTCGAAAATCAGAGCATCTGTCTTAGCCCAGTCTATAGTATTTTTCTTCATTTGTTTTAGTCTGCTTTTGTAACCAATGACAATCCAATATTGTTTATGTTTGTAATGGTGTCGCAACGCATATCTTGCCAGATGATGACTTTATTGAATTGGCCATTTTTGACATTCTTTTTGATGGATGCGGTATGCTGGAATAGTTTGCCTAATCCTGAGCCGTACCATTTCCCGTATTTGTCGGCGATTTGAAAATTAATTGTGTCAGATTGAACGATTGCATTTCCTTTGGCGTAGTCAACAATCAGCCAGATGTTTCGATAAGGGTAATAGTTATCGTGCCTAATGCTTAGTTGAAGGTCTGAGTGCCCTAAAATGATAGAGTCAGGAATTTCAAACTCGATAGGTCTGCGCTTGTCCCAGCCATTTTTATCGATGTCTTTAAAATTACTAAAATAGACTCCGTCTGAATTACAGGCGGAGACTATTGTTGTAAGCAGAATTAATATAATGCTTTTAACCTTCATTCTGTTTGTTAGATTCTTTGTTTTGACCTTGTGGTCTGTTCTGTTTTTTGAATCCGTTACGTTGCTTTCCTTTGTTTTTATTGTTGCGTTGTGGAGTCTGCTCATCCTGTTGTGGCTGTCGGTCGGCATTCTGCTCTTTTGTTTGTGGGTTCTGACCTTTAGGTTGTCCGTTACGCTTGTTGCCTGATTTCTTCTTTTTGTTCTTTTTGGCTTTATCAAAGCGTGTAACGCTGTCTTGGCCGACAATGTCTCCAAATTCTTTTACTGGCATAGTGCTTTCGCTTTCTTCGTTCGCCAATTCTTCTGGCTTGACGCCTTTCTTGTTTAATGCAATAATCTCAAAAGCGCGCGCAGCTGATATAGTAACCAGATTTGCCGGTATTTGTTTGTCTGTTGAGTATGTGAGTTCCTTTTTGAAGATGTCGCACTTGAAGAAGTAATAAGTGTTGTTTGCAGTTTCTAAAGTTACTTCTTTTGAAGGCATTTTTTTAACGCATTCAACGTAGGCGTCAACTTCATAGTTTAGGCAGCATTTCAGTTTAGCACATTGCCCGGCAAGTTTCTGAGGGTTTAGTGAAATATCCTGATATCGTGCAGCACTTGTTGCTACTGAAACAAAGTTAGTCATCCAACTTGAGCAAAGATAGTGGTCTTCCGCAAGGACCGATGCCTCCTATTCTGCCAGCCTCTTGCCTTGCACCAATTTGCTTCATCTCTATGCGGATATGGAATGTTTCGGCAAGGACCTTGATAAGTTGGCGGAAATCGACGCGCTCGTCAGCAATATAGTAGAAAATCGCTTTGTTTCCGTCGCCTTGATATTCAACGTCGCCAATTTTCATATCGAGGTTAAGACGTTTGGCAATTTGGCGTGATTCGATCATTGTTTGGTATTCCCTTGCCTTTGCTGCCTCGAATTTCTCAAGGTCTGCTGCTTTGGCTTTGCGGAAAATCCTTCTGATTTCTGCATCAGGTCGAAGGTTCGCTTTCTTCATTTGCAAGGCAACGAGTTTTCCCGTGAGAGAAACTCTGCCAATGTCATGTCCCGGGTTTGCTTCAACGGCTACCATGTCACCAATGGCAAGTGGTATGTTCATGCTGTTCTTGTAATATCCTTTGCGGGTATTCTTGAATTGCACTTCCACCATGTCGAAGGTGTTCATGTTGCCGGGAATGTCAGCCAGCCAGTCGTAGCAGTGGAGTTTTCCACGTGGTTCTTTGCTGCTGTCTTCCGTATGCTCGTTTATATATTCTGACAAATCGCTCATATCTCCTATTATTTTGCGAAACTAACAGCACGTGTTTCTCTGATAACGGTGATTTTGACTTGTCCCGGGTATGTGAGTTCGTCTTGGATTTTCTGAGCAATTTCTCCAGAAAGTTTTTCGGTCTCAACGTCAGTAATCTTGTCTGCACCAACGATAACGCGAAGTTCGCGGCCAGCCTGGATTGCGTAGGTCTTGATAACTCCCGGGTATGAAAGTGCAAGTTGCTCAAGGTCGTTAAGACGCTTGATATATGCTTCAACGACTTCACGGCGAGCACCAGGTCTTGCACCAGAGATTGCGTCACAGACCTGAACGATAGGAGCAAGCAGTGATGTTTGCTCAACTTCATCGTGGTGTGAGCCGATAGCGTTGCAGATATCTGCTTTTTCTTTGTATTTTTCAGCAAGCTTCATACCGAGTATTGCGTGTGGCAATTCTGGTTCTTCATCAGGCACTTTGCCTATATCGTGGAGCAAACCTGCGCGGCGTGCTTTCTTAGGATTCAAGCCGAGTTCAGATGCCATGATAGCACAGAGGTTTGCAGTCTCTCTTGAGTGCTGAAGAAGGTTTTGTCCGTAACTTGAGCGGTATTTCATTTTACCTACAAGTCTGATAAGTTCAGGGTGTAAGCCGTGTATACCCAAGTCGATAGTAGTTCTCTTACCTGTTTCAATGATTTCTTCTTCTACTTGCTTGCGGACTTTGGCAACAACTTCTTCAATGCGAGCCGGGTGGATACGTCCGTCGGCAACGAGTTGGTGAAGAGCAAGGCGTGCAATTTCGCGTCTTACCGGGTCAAAGCCTGAAAGGACGATTGCTTCTGGTGTGTCGTCAACGATGATTTCTATACCAGTTGCTGCTTCAAGGGCGCGGATATTGCGACCTTCGCGACCGATGATGCGTCCCTTTATTTCGTCGCTGTCGATATGGAATACTGTTACAGCGTTTTCGATAGCTGTTTCTGTTGCAACTCGTTGGATTGTTTGAACTACAATGCGCTTTGCTTCTTTGTTAGCAGTGAGTTTAGCCTCGTCCATAATGTCATTGATGTATGAAGCTGCATTCGTTTTTGCTTCATCTTTCAATGATTCAACGAGTTTTTCTTTCGCTTCTTCTGCTGACAAGCCTGAGATATGTTCTAGTTCCTCTTGAGCCTGCCTTTGCAGTTTCTCAACTTCTGCTTCACGTGCTTCAACGGCTGCAAATTGGTTGTCGAGTGTCTTTTGAAGTGCTTCGTTTTCGTTTTTCTTCTTTTGCACCTCTGATTGCATTTGGTTCAATTGCAATTCCCTTTGCTTTGCTTTGGCTTCGGCAGACTGGATTTTTGACAATCTGGCGTTGGCAACTTTTTCAGCCTCAGCCTTCATCTTCATTTCTTCTTCCTTTGCTTCGAGAATCTTGTTCTTTTTTAGAACGTCAGCCTCGAGTTTAGCCTCTTCTATTATGTTATTTGCTCTGCTGTGGGCCATCTTTTTTGATATGACCATTGCAACTGCTCCACCAACAATCAGCGAGATTACCGCTATTGCTATATTGATTAATATGTCCATTTATGATTAGTTTGTTTTTATGTTAAAAAAAATGCACTGACCATACTTGTTTCCAAGCATTTTCAGTGCGGTTTGTTATTTCGTTGTTATACGATGCTAAAATTGTTGAGCAATAGGTCTTGCCATCCTCTGAGGCTTGGTACCAGTCATTGCAATATGTCTAATATATTAATTCTCATTTCAAAAGCGATTGACGCTATTTTATTGCCTTTCAATATATAGTGCTATTTTAATTATTGAGTTGCTCAATACATTTTTCAACATCCCGCACTAATTTGGCAATGGTGTTCCGACTTTTTTTGAGCATTTCCTTATCTGGCGCAATTGTTGTCGCTATTTTCAGATATTCGTTTTCCGTTTGTAATCTTTCGATTTCTTTTCGTTGCTGAAGTATTTGCTGCTCAAGTTCTGCATTTTGATTGCCCAATTCTTTGTATTTTTCATACAAGTTATTGTATTTTTCAACCAGAACCGAAAGTTTTTGACGCATACGTTCAAAAATCTGTGACAAAGTCTCTGCCATTCTGAACCAAATTTTTACAAAAGTATAAAATTATTTTCATTTTATGAAATGTTATATTGGAAAATAATAGTAGAGTCGGACGATTTTTTTAGTTTTTGTAAAGAAGTTTATGTAACGTTCAGAATAATGTCGTCAATGCTTTTTTCGTAGTCTTTGATGAATTTCTTCAGTTCTTCTTCGCGTTCTTGCAAAGCGGAAGCTGTGTCAAAGTATAATTTCGCATACTGGAATGCGACAAGGGCGAGGTAGTCGTCCTTGGGCATTCCAGGCTTTGAAATCTTAAAGTTTTCCCAAAGGTCGTTGAGGTGCTTTTCTATTTCTTTTATATATTCCTCATCTTTGCGGAAAATTGTAGTCTTTATCCTTTTGTCTGTTATTTTCAGAGTTATGCTTTGCGTTTCGCGGTCCATCTTATCTTGCTAATATTAAAGCTGCTTGTGGTGCAGCTTCGATTTTTCCACCTTTAGAAGTTCCAATGCCGTTTTTGTCAAGTTTGCCGTCGGATGCTATTATTGTCCATTCGCCCTTAGGGACTTTGACTGTTTGCGGTGTTGTATTTCCATTGTAGATAACTTTAATTTCTTTCCAAGTGTCACCGTTAGCATTGTTCTTTATTGAGTATGAAACGAGATTCGGTTGCTTGATATTGTCGAAAACGATGTTTTTAGCAACTTCTTCTGTTGTTGCCATTCTGAATGCAGGATGGCTTTTTCTCAAGTCAATTAGGTTCTTGTAATATTCGAATTGCTCGCGGTTTTGTTTTTTCAGGTTCCAGTCGATTGCGTTTACGTCATCAGGTGACTTGTAAGTATTGTGGATGCCTTTCTTATCACGGAAAATTTCTTCTCCGGCAAACATAAATGGAGTGCCTTGTGATGTGAATACTATTGTTTGAGCCAGTCTTGCAACTCTCATGCGGATGGAATCGTTAACTTCTGGCATGGATTTGCGAAGTTTGTCAGTCAGGCACAAATCGTCGTGACAGGAAACGTAGTTCATTATCTGTGTTGGATTTGCAGCGTATGGGAATTTTGAGTTGCTGCCTTTTGAGAAGTCAACTTGTGGGTGGTTTGTTGAGGCAACAACGCCTATTTTCACTGTTTCTTCCTGACCAGGCTTGCCTGATGCAAATCCCTTGTCGCTTGCATTGCTGTAATGGCCTTTAACGGCATCGCGGATGTCGTCGCTGAATACTGCAACGCCTGTCATTTTTGCAACGTTTTCTTTTAGAGCGCGTTGCTCAACTGGTAGTGGGCTGTCGCCTGCTGTCCATCCTTCTCCGTAAAGGACGGCATTCGGGTTGATTGCTTTTAGTTCTTTTGCAACACGGTTCATTGTTTCAACATCATGTATAGCCATCAAGTCGAAGCGGAAACCGTCGATATGGTATTCTTTAGCCCAATATTTAATAGAGTTCACGATGTAGTCGCTCATTTGCTTTCTGTCTGATGCGGTTTCGTTGCCGCAGCCTGATGCGTCGCTGTAAGTTCCGTCAGCACGGTGGCGGTAGTAGTAGCCTGGTGCAGTGAGTGAGAAGTTTGATTCGTTGCCCAAGGCGGTGTGGTTATATACAACGTCCATAATAACACCTATGCCAGCGTTGTGAAGAGCCATTACCATTTCCTTCATTTCGCGGATACGAGTGTAGGGATTTTCCGGGTTTGTTGAGTAAGAGCCTTCTGGAGCATTGTAGTTCAGAGGATCATATCCCCAGTTGTACTGGCGGTCAGCAAGTTGCGTTTCGTCAACTGTGTTGTAGTCGTATGAAGGAAGGATATGAACGTGGGTGATTCCAAGTTCTTTTAGGTGGTCAATACCTGTTTTTTTCTCCGTTTTCTGAGCGTGTTCCTTTCAAGCATGGCAATGAACTTGCCTTTGTTTGTTATTCCTGAATTGCGGTGGGCGGAGAAATCGCGGTGGTGCATTTCGTAAACGATAGCGTCAGTCTGGTTTTTGGTAGTAACGTACTTGTCGTTTTCCCAACCGCAGGGATTTGTTTTCGACATGTCAATAATGGCTCCTCTTGCCCCGTTGGCTCCAACTGCTTTTGCCCATACACCAGGAGTTTCGGCAAGCCAAGACCCGTTGATGTGTATTTGGAATGTGTAAAATTTGCCATATAATTTTTCAGCAAAAGATTTTGACCATGTTCCGTTTGCTGATTTTGTCATTTCAACTGTTTCTATGGGTTTCCCGTTTCTGCCGTGTTCGTAAATGTTTAATTTAACGGCATCGGAGCCTGGTGACCAAAGTCTGAAATGAGTGCCTTTGCTGTCAACAGTCAATTCCAGATCTTCGCCTGAATAGGTCGGGTATGAGTTAAGCACCTCATCGGCAATTTTAGGGAATGTTTGGGCACTTGAAGTCATTGTGTTAAGAGCCGATGCTGTTACAACGGCTGATGCTGTAAGTAATTTTGCAACAAAGTTTGTCATAGAGTTTAAATGAATAAAGGTTGTTAAGTATTTGTAAATCGGACAAATGCTATTTTACAACAACTTTCATTGTCCCGTTTTCACTTTTAACCAAGTAGAATCCTTGGGGTAATGAAATCGTTGTGCTGTCGTTTTTCAGTTCAACTGTTCTTACTGTTTGTCCGGTAATTGAATATACGGTAAAAGTGTATTTTTTCCCTGTGGCATTCTCAATAGTTAGAGTGCCTGGCCTGTTTGAAGTAACAGCGATGCTGCGCTTAGGGGCTTCTTTTTGGGGAGCCTGGGCTATTGCGCAGGGAACTGTCAGCAATAAAGCAACGGATAAGATCAAAGAAATTATTTTTGACATAATATATCGTTCTTCTTTCTGCAAAGTTAAAAAATAATTATTCTAATGACAAATATTTGAAAGTATTTTTGGTTTTATTCTTAAATGTCACTAACTTAGCGAAAGATTGAGATTATAATGACGTTTGCATCAACATATTCGATAGTATCTTTTATCATTCTGATAGCGTATGCCGTGACAATTATATCTGCTGTCTATGTGGTGATTTCTGAAAATCGGAATCCCGTGCGTTCTTTGGCATGGGTTACTGTCTTGATGTTTTGCCCTGTAATAGGACTCATCCTTTATCTCTTCTTTGGCAGAAGTCTTAAAAACAAGGCCTTGATATCAAGGATGATGAAGCGAAAGTTGATGCATCGCGAAGCCGTGAAGCAAGTTGATTTTACCAAATTGCCACTCTCTGGGGAGAATTTGCAGTTGGTAAAACTTGCCCACTCTCTGATGGGATCTGTTTATTATCCGGGAAATGGTGTCGAGATTTTCAGCAATGGAAAGGAGTTGTTCGAAAAGTTTAAAAAGGATTTGCTATCGGCTGAAAAGTCAATCAATATGCAATTCTATATTTTCGAAGATGATGTGCTTGGTAATGAAATAAGTGATATCTTAATAGCGAAGGCAAAGAATGGGGTCTCTGTTCGCGTCATCTATGATCATGTTGGCAATTTCCGTGTGAAGAAAAGATTCTATAGGCGAATGACTGAGGCGGGAGTTGAGATTCATCCGTTTTTCCGCGTTACATTTCCTGAGTTCGCAGCACGTGTGAATTGGCGTAACCACCGCAAAATTACCGTTATCGACGGTAAGATTGGTTATATAGGAGGAATGAATATTGCTGACCGCTATGCTGGAGCAGGAAGCAAGGTTTGGCGTGACACGCATTTGCGGTTGACAGGTTTGTGTATATATGGAATGTCGCATTCCTTTGCTTTGGATTGGTGTTTTATGGGGCTACCTCCTTATGATGAGGACTGTCTGAAATTAACCGTGAAACCAGATTCCTTTGCTGGTGTGCAAATCGTTGGAAGCGGACCTGTAGGGCAGTGGCATAATCTTGCCTTGATGTTCTTAAAGGCCATTGGCAATGCAAAAAAATTGATTTATATACAGACTCCATATTTCTTGCCTACGCAGAGTTTGCTGAACGCGCTGCAGGCCGCGGCTCTTGCTAAGGTTGATGTAAGGGTTATGATTCCTCGTAACCCTGATTCCGCAACGTTAAAGTATGCGTCAGGCTCTTATATCGGTCAATGTCTTCGTGCGGGAATAAAGATTTACTATTATGAGCCGGGAATGCTCCATTCAAAGGTGGTTATCGTTGACGATGAATTTGTGACAACCGGTTCAACGAATTTCGACTTCCGCAGTTTGGAATATAATTTTGAGTGCAATGCTTTTATATATAGTAAAGAAGTAAATAAACAAATGCGCGAGTTATTTGTTAATGATATGAAGCAGTCAACCCGAATTATGACAACGCAGTGGAGGCACCGTCCGTTCTTCCAAAAACTTAAGGAATCACTCGCCCGTTTGCTTAGTCCTGTGTTGTAGAGGCGGAAAGGAGTTTCTGCTTTTTTTGCTGGTTTGACAGATTGTTGCAGCTGAAAAATAAATGTGGTATTTTCGCAATTTACTCTCGGCTTACACTATCTTTAGATAAGATAGGCTTGCCTCGGTATAAAAAATAAAAAAATCTTCGTTTTTTTCTTTTTTCTACTCTCGGCTTGCACTATCTTTGCATTACAGAAAACTATAATTTAATTATACATCAATTAAACACAAAACTATTATGAAATTCCTTACAGAAGAGAAATTGACAATCGTAGGCGCAGCCGGTGCGATTGGTTCAAACATGGCACAAACAGCCTTGATGATGGGATTAACTCCAAATCTTTGCTTGTATGACCCATACGGACCAGGTTTGGAAGGCGTTGCAGAAGAAATGCGTCACTGTGGTTTTGAAGGTGCTAACGTAACTTTCACAACTGATATTAAGGAAGCATTGACAGATGCAAAATATGTAATTTCTTCAGGTGGTGCTCCTCGTAAAGCAGGTATGACTCGTGAAGACTTGCTAAAAGGTAACGCTCAAATTGCTGAGGAATTCGGTAAAAACTTGAAAGCATACTGCCCAGATGTTAAACACGTTGTTGTTATCTTCAACCCGGCAGATATTACAGGTTTGATTACTCTTCTTTACTCTGGCTTGAAACCTTCTCAAGTAAATACTTTGGCTGCTTTGGACAGCACACGTTTGCAAAGCGAACTTGCTAAATACTTCGGTGTAGCACAAAGCGAAGTTACTGGTTGCCGTACATACGGAGGTCACGGTGAGCAAATGGCTGTATTTGCTTCAACTGCTAAGGTTGCAGGTACTCCACTTTTGGACCTTATCGGTACAGACAAATTGCCAGCAGACAAGTGGGCAGAAATCCAAGAAAAAGTTACTAAGGGTGGTGCTAACATCATCGCATTGCGTGGCCGCTCTTCATTCCAAAGCCCTGCATACGTTTCTGTTGAGATGATTCGTGCTGCTATGGGTGGCGAAGCATTCCGTTGGCCAGCAGGTCGCTATGTTTCTTTCCAAGGTTATGACCATATTATGATGGCTGTTGAAGCAACTATCACTGCTAATGGTTGTGCTTACGAAGAAATCGTTGGTACAAAGGAAGAAATGGAAGCATTGAGAGAAAGTTACAAGCACCTTTGCGCTCTTCGCGACGAAGTTATTGCTATGGGCGTTCTTCCTCCAGTTGCTGAATGGCACGCTCTTAACCCGAATATCGACTAATAATTCGATTGAATATGGGAAAGCCGACTTTTTGTCGGCTTTCTTTATCTTATAGAGTATTATTGTTGATAATGTTTTAGATATCAAGTATAATAATCTGGGCTCGTGTTTGCTTATTAATACATTATTGGCAAATAAAAAGTCCTTTTTAGCATTTTGATTTATGAAAAAGATAAAATTAACAGCATTAGTTTTATTATGTGCTGCAATTTTGATGCCAAGTTGCTCAACTCCATTAAATAATACTGCTAAAGGTGGAATGATTGGCGGAGCTGGCGGCGCCGGTGTCGGTGCGTTGATTGGCGGACTTATCGGTAAAGGAAAAGGTGCAGGTATCGGTGCCGCTGTTGGTGCTGCTGTTGGTACGGGTGCCGGAGTTCTTATTGGCAGAAAAATGGACAAGGCTGCTGAGCAGGCTAAGCAAATTGAAGGAGCAAAGGTGGAGCAAGGCGAACAAGAAGGTGTTAAGTATGTTAAGGTTACTCTTGATAGCGGTATTACCTTTGCACTAAATCAAACAACGTTGTCGCAAACTGCAAAGAATTCCCTTGCTTTATTTGCTTCTCAACTTGATCCGCAATTTGATTTGGCTATTTGCGGACATACAGACAATACAGGTTCTTTGTCTGTCAATCAGCGAGTATCTACTGAAAGAGCGCAATCGGTTGCTGACTATCTGTCAAAAAGCGGTATCGCAAGTTCGCGTATGAAATCTGTTAAAGGTTATGATTACCAGTATCCAATTGCTTCTAACAATACAAAGGAAGGTCAGGCATTAAATCGCCGTGTGGAATTATATCTTATTCCAAGTGCTGAGATGGTTGCTGACGCTCAAAAAGAAGCCAAACAGTAAAATAAAAATAGGGAGTGTGCCTAAGGTTGTCTATTGGCATACTCCTTTTCTCATTAAACCCCAAAAATGATTTTTCCAATGCGGAAAGATTTTTATAACCATATTACTATTTTTTGATGAAAAAAAACTTACTGCTAATAACTTTTGCATGCACGTGTGTTTGTGTATCTGCCAAGCAGGCATATCCGGGACTTTTGACAAAGCAAATGCCAGATGGTTCAGTCGTTGAATATAGATTGCATGGTGATGAGAACTTTCACTATATGACCTTGGCAGACGGAACATTGATTAAACAGGAGGCAGATGGTTTCTTCTATTATGCCAAGGCTTCTGATAAAGGTGTTGTATCTACGGCTGTAAAGGTCGGAGATGTGAAAAAATTTGATAAAGCAATGAGGGTATCTGCTCAATCCCAGAAAAACGGATTGGAAAGTTTGCGTGCTAAGGCTGTTGAAAAGCGTCTATCTCTTATGCCGGTTGCTAAAAGTTCGGTGGTCAACGCAAAACGCGGATTGGCTATCATGGTTGAATTTCCTAATATGAAATTCAAATATTCTCAGCAGGTGTTCAATGACATGTTGAATAAGGAAGGTTTTAGTGACTATGGCTCAACTGGCAGTGCTCTTGACTATTTTAAAAACTCTTCTTACGGTAAATATGCTCCTAAATTTGATGTTTTTGGCCCATATACAGTGGCAAATAATTATGAATATTATGGAGAGACTTCAGATGATGCGCACGTCCCTGATTTGATTGTTGAGGCTTGCAAATTAGCGGAAAAAGACGGTAAGGATTTGTCAATCTATGATGAAAATGGCGATGGATATATAGATAATGTCTTTGTTTTCTATGCAGGAGAAGGTGAAGCAAACGGAGGTGGTGTTAATACAATCTGGCCTCACCGTTGGGTAGTTAGACCGATAGATTCTGGTACAACGTATCCTAACTATAATGGAACTATGGCTGATACAAAGGTGTCTGGTGTCTATGTTCGAGATTATGCTTGTGGAAATGAGATTTGCAAGGCGAATATGCAACTTATCAATAATGATTTTGAGGGTGTAGGAACTTTTGTTCATGAGTTCGGGCATGTACTTGGACTTATGGATTTGTATGACACAAGCAACGGATACACGCAGACCTTAGACGTTTATGACGTTATGGATCATGGCGATTACCTTAATATGGGTCGCACACCTGCTTGCTTATTCTGCATACGAGAGAATGTGCTGCGGCTGGCTTACGCCTAAGCAAGTGCACCCAACGACAGGTGGCACCGTATATACCTTACCTGCTATTGATAAAGGCGAGGCTTTGCTCTTGACTGCTGACGGTACGAAGCACAATCTGGATGGTCAAAATCCGAACCCTGAGGTATTTTATCTAATTGAGAATCGTTCAGGAAAAGGCTGGGATAAGTATATGGACCCTACTGGTGGCACTAATGGTTTGTATGATCTTCCAGGTGACAAGGGTTTGATGATAACAAAAATTACTTACAATAAAGATTCCTGGCAATCTAATTTGGTTAATGCCTACGGAAATCAAGGAGTAGGGTTTATCTATACCATGAACCAGCAGTATCCATATTTCTATCCGATGTTCCCCGGAAAGCTGGGCGTTACAAGCACAGCAACTGGTTCTTTTAAGTTCTTTGATATAGTTAGGGATGAGGCAACAGGAGACGTTACATTTACAGTTTCAGATAGAAACGGACCAGAAGGAGGTGTTGAGGGAATTGTCAATGATGACATGGTTGCAGTAGGTCTTAAAGGCTCTATATCAATGAGAGGTAGCCATTCTGCTGAAATCTATAATTCTCAAGGCGTTTTGGTTTATTCCGGTGCCGAAACAACTATTAAGGTTGCTGCTGGCATTTATATCGTTAGAATGTACGGAATAGGTGGCGCTAAAGTTGAGAAAATTGTTGTAAGGTAATTTTGCTTAAGATATATATATAAATCCGTGCCACAGGGTGCGGATTTATATATTATTTGTTATTGTGTAAAAAAAATAGGATGCATCTTTTTGAGATACATCCTGTTTTTTTCTTTTTGCTGAAAGAATTACTTTCTGATACCAAGTTCTTCTTTTGCGATGATAGCGCGGTAGCGGTTGATGTCCTTTCTGATTAGGTAATCAAGAAGACGACGACGTTTACCTACCAATTTTTTAAGCGCTCTTGTTGTACTATGATCTTTATGATTTGACTTCAAGTGTTCAGTCAAATGAGCGATACGGACAGAAAATAATGCAATCTGAGCCTCTGGTGACCCAGTATCAGTATTCGACTTACCGTATTTCTCGAAGATCGCCTTTTTGTCTTCAGCATTCAAATGCATTGCGAATAATTTTTAAAGTGTTAATACTTAATTAGCGGTGCAAAGGTACTTCTTTCTTTGCAATTTGCCAAATATTTGTTATATAATTATTTAAATTTATTCAGTTAGTTTGCGATAGCGGATTCGATGTGGCTCAACATCTCCCATTCTTGCACGCTTGTTTTCCTCATATTCTGAATACGTACCTTCGTAGTAGTAAACTTGGCTGTCGCCTTCAAAAGCGAGTATGTGAGTGCAAATACGGTCAAGGAACCAACGGTCGTGGGAAACAACTACAGCACAGCCGGCAAAGTTTTCCAAACCTTCCTCAAGAGCACGCAGTGTATTTACGTCAATGTCGTTGGTAGGTTCGTCGAGAAGTAGAACGTTGCCTTCTTCCTTCAATGCCATTGCAAGGTGCAGGCGGTTTCTTTCTCCACCAGAAAGAACGCCTATTTTCTTTTCTTGGTCGGCTCCGGCAAAGTTGAATTTAGAAAGGTAAGCCCTTGCGTTTACATCGCGGCCACCCATTCTGAATATTTCAGTTCCTCCAGAAACAGCCTGATATACAGTCTTTTCTGGGTCAAGGTCCTTGTGAGTCTGGTCAACGTATGCAATTTTAACAGTTTCTCCAACTTCAAATAAGCCTTTATCAGCCTTTTCCATACCCATAATTAGTTTGAATAGGGTAGTTTTACCAGCACCGTTCGGACCGATAACGCCAACAATTCCGTTAGGTGGCAGCATAAAGTTGAGGTCGTCAAATAGAACTTTGTCGCCAAATGCTTTGCTAACGTGTTGCGCTTCAATAACCTTGTTCCCTAAGCGAGGACCGTTAGGAATAAATATTTCAAGTTTTTCTTCTCTTGCTTTTTGGTCTTCATTAAGCAACCTGTCGTATGATGACAAACGTGCTTTACCTTTTGCCTGGCGTGCCTTTGGTGCCATTCTAATCCATTCCAACTCGCGCTCAAGAGTCTTGCGGCGCTTGCTTGCCTGCTTTTCTTCCAACGCCATACGTTGAGTCTTTTGATCAAGCCAAGAACTGTAGTTGCCTTTCCAAGGAATACCTTCACCGCGGTCCAACTCAAGAATCCAGCCTGCAACGTGGTCAAGGAAGTAGCGGTCATGCGTAATTGCAATAACTGTACCCTTGTACTGTTGCAAATGCTGTTCAAGCCAGTCGATAGATTCTGCATCCAAGTGGTTGGTAGGCTCGTCGAGCAATAGAATGTCAGGATTTTGAAGCAATAGTCGGCATAAAGCAACGCGACGGCGCTCACCTCCAGAAAGGGTTGTAACGTTTTGGTCTTCTGGTGGGCATCGCAATGCGTCCATTGCGCGTTCAAGTTTGTTGTCAATGTTCCAAGCGTCAACAGCATCAAGTTTGTCTTGCAGTTCTGCTTGACGGTTGATTAGTTTGTCCATCTTGTCCGGATCTTCAAGAACGTCTGGGTCAGCAAAACTTTCGTTGACTTTGTCAAATTCTGCAAGAAGATCAAGAATGGGCTGAACGCCTTCCTGGACGATTTCCTTTACTGTTTTGGATGGATCTAATTTAGGGTCTTGCTCCAGGTAACCGACTGTATAGCCTGGAGAGAAAACAACCTCTCCCTGGTATTGCTTGTCAAGCCCTGCAATGATTTTTAGCAGGGTTGATTTGCCAGAACCATTCAAACCGATGATACCGATTTTTGCACCGTAGAAGAATGAGAGGTAGATATTTTTCAATACTTGTTTTTGAGGTGGGTAGATTTTGCTCACCCCAACCATCGAAAAGATTACTTTTTTATCGTCAGCCATAGTGGTTGATTATATTGTTATTAATGTTTTCGTTGTTGTTTGGTTTTATAGTCGCACATGATTTTCCCTTCAGCAATGTTCTTCAGTTTTGTTCTGATTAGCTGCTTGCGGATAGGAGTTGTCTTGTCAACATAAAGGGTTCCGTCAAGGTGGTCGCATTCGTGCTGGATAATTCGAGCAAGGAAGCCTTCAAAAACTTCTTCATGCTCAACAAAATCCATATCCAACCAGTTTAATCGAAGTTTTTCGTATCTTGCAACGGGTTCATGTATGCCTGGAACACTCAAGCAACCTTCTTCACGAGTAACTTTCTTTCCTTCTTCAAAGATATCAAGTTCTGGGTTGATAAGGGTTAATTTAACGCCTTCCAGCTCAGGAAAACTTTCTTTCAGAGCATCAGCGTCGATAACGACAAGGCGTATTGACAAACCAACTTGTGGTGCGGCAAGTCCGATACCGTCAGATGCGTACATTGTTTCGTACATATTTTCAACAAGATTTTCCAAGTCTGGATAATCTTTTGTAATTTCTTCTGCTTCTTGGCGAAGAACAGGTTGACCGTATAAGTAGATTGGTAGTATCATAATAATCGTTGTTTACTGTTCAAATAATCGTTAAGAATAATTGCTGCAGAAATTTTGTCAACAACGGCTTTATCTCGGCGGTCCATCTTTTTCATACCACCAGCAAGCATTGCCTGGTGGGCGAGGACAGAGGTAAATCGCTCGTCAAACATTTCTATGGGTATGTTTGGTAATGCTTTTGCAAGTTGCTTGACAAATATTTTTACATATTTCATGTTTTCGGAATCCTCGTTGTTTATTGTGCGTGGCATTCCTACTATGATTCTATCTACGGGTTCTTTTGAGGTATAAACCTTTAGAAAGTCAATGAGTGTGTGCGAGCGTTCTGTTGTAAGACCGTTCGCAATAATTTGAAGCGTGTCGGTAACTGCTATTCCCGAGCGCTTTCTTCCGTAATCAATTGCCAGTAATCTGCCCATTAGAGTTTTCCTTTGCGAAGATACGCAAAATTCGCCGATTAGTGAAATTTACGAAGTAAATAAATCTAATCTTGCAGCATAGCTGCCTCTTGTTACTCAACTATCCACTTTTCGAGGCTGCGGGATTCGTTACTGAAATTTGCTCCTATTTTGATTATTGTACGACTGTCAGAGGCAAATGGTGCGGAGTAACTCTTTTCGTTTATCTGCTGTAGTGCCTGCTCTGCAGTGCCGTCCAACTTGAACTCCATTATGTAGATGTATTTGTCGGTCTTGACAAGCAAGTCGATGCGTCCTTTTGAAGTATGATACTCCGCTTGGGTATAGAAGCCTAACAACTTGAATACAATAAACATAACGTTCTGATAGTGCAGTTCAAGGTCGCGAACCAATTCGTACGGCGTGTCTGCAAAGAAACTTTGCAGACGGGTCATGAAGGAATCAACCTTGCCTGCCCTGACTTCCTGAACCAGGCGGATAATTTCCGACGGTGATTCCGCTTTCTGTACTGATGCGTAGTAAGGCAACAGAAATCGGGTAAATCCGTCTTCAACTTCTCTATTTGGGAATCCTAATACAAAGGTCTTAAATTCCGAATAATAGCCTTTTATTGTCAGGTAACCGCTCTGATATAGAACGGGTAGCGGATTCTCATCGGCAGAGTCTGTGCCGCCCAAAATATCGGATGTTGCCATCGAACCGACAAGGTTTTCAAGCGGATACCTGTTCTTTTTGAGGCTTTCCACCAGAAAAGTCGGAGTGCCTGTCTCGAACCAGTATGTGCCAAATTTCATTTCAGCAAAAGTGCTGAGTATGCTGAACGGATTATAGATATCTACGCAGCTTTCGTTGAAGTGGTAACCGTCGTACCATTCTTTCAACTCGTTTTTAGCCTTTTCCTCAGTCATGCCGTTAGCATCAGCAAGTTCCTTAATTTCCTCGGAAAGATTGCTGTAAAGTTCATCTTTTGTAATGCCGCAGATACTCTCGAAAATTGATGAAAGCGAAATGTCTCTTAGGTTATTCAAGTCACTGAAGACGCTGACCTTGCTGAATTTTGTCACGCCAGTAAGCAGTGCGAAGCGGATATACTTGTCACTGCTTTTCATCACCCCGTAGAATGCTTTCAGCGTGCCACGGAAATCATCCTGAAGTTCCTCGTTGCCAATAGTTTGCAGCAATGGCTTGTCATACTCGTCAATCAGTATAACAACCTGTTTGCCTGTCTTTTCAGCAGCGCGACGGATAATGCCCATAAACCTCAAAGAGAAAGACTTTTCACTTTCGTATGATCCATAAATTCTTTCCCACTTGCACAAAGCATCATTCAGTAAATTATTCAATTTTTCAGGGCTCTCGAATTTTTCCGCATTCAAATCAAGATGCAAGACTGGATACTCAATCCATTCCTTTTCAAGACTTTCCATTGCCAGACCTTTGAAAAGTTCCTTCTTGCCCTTAAAGTACGATTCAAGGGTAGATATGAGCAGACTCTTTCCAAAGCGTCGCGGACGGCTCAGAAAGTAATAACAGCCTTTATTTACTAACTTGTAAATAAGATCAGTTTTGTCAATGTAGAACAAACCTTCGTTTCTAATCTTTTCAAAACTTTGGATTCCTACCGGATATTTCTTGTTGCTCATAATCTTTGGTTTTAAGTTTATTCCACTATCCACTTTTCGAGGCTGCGGGTCTGGTTGCTGAAGTTGGCTCCGATTTTGATTATTGTACGACTGTCAGAGGCAAATGGTGCGGAGTAACTCTTTTCGTTTATCTGCTGTAGTGCCTGCTCTGCGGTGCCGTCCAACTTGAATTCCATTATGTAGATGTATTTGTCCGTCTTGGCAAGCAAGTCTATTCGACCTTTTGACGTGTGGTACTCCGCTTGGGTATAGAAGCCTAACAACTTGAATACAATAAACATGACGTTCTGATAGTGCAGTTCAAGGTCGCGAACCAATTCGTACGGCGTGTTCGCAAAGAAACTTTGCAGACGGGTCATAAAGGAATCAACTTTGCCCGCCCTTACTTCCTGGACCAGGCGGATAATTTCTGACGGAGAGTCTGCTTTCTGCACTGATGCGTAATAAGGCAACAGAAATCGGGTAAATCCGTCTTCAACCTCCCTGTTCGGGAATCCTAATACAAAGGTCTTAAATTCCGAATAATAGCCTTTTATCGTCAGATAACCGCTCTGATATAGAACTGGTAGCGGATTCTCATCGGCAGAGTCTGTTCCGCCCAAAATATCGGATGTTGCCATCGAACCGACAAGGTTTTCAAGCGGGTACCTGTTCTTTTTGAGGCTTTCCACCAGAAAAGTCGGAGTGCCGGTCTCAAACCAGTAATTCCCGAATGCTTTCTGCTTCATTACTTGCAAAAGGCTGAAAGGGTTGTAAATGCCAATGCCGTTGGCGGTAAAGTGGTAGCCGTCATACCATTCTTTCAGTTCGTTTTTTGCATTCTCCTCAGTCATGCCATTAGCGTTGGCAAGTTCCCTTATTTCATCAGCAAGCAGTGAGGTCAGTTCATCGTGGGTAATCCCGCATAAAGCCTGATAATCAGACTGTAAAGAAATGTCTTCAAGGTTATTCAAGTCACTGAAAACGCTGACCTTGCTGAACTTTGTCACACCTGTAAGCAGAGCGAAGCGGATATACCTGTCGCTGCTTTTCATCACCCCGTAGAATGCTTTCAGCGTGCCTCGAAAATCATTCTGAAGTTCCTCGTTACCAATGGTTTGCAGCAAAGGCTTGTCATACTCGTCAATCAGGATAACAACCTGTTTGCCTGTCTTTTCTGCAGCACGGCGGATAATGCCCATAAACCTCAAAGAGAAAGACTTTTCACTTTCGTATGATCCATAAATTCTTTCCCACTTGCACAAAGCATCATTCAGTAAATTATTCAATTTTTCAGGGCTCTCGAATTTTTCCGCATTCAAATCAAGGTGCAGTACAGGATATTCAATCCATTCCTTTTCAAGACTTTCCATTGCCAGTCCTTTGAAAAGTTCCTTCTTGCCCTTGAAATACGCCTCAAGAGTAGATATGAGCAGACTCTTTCCGAAGCGTCGCGGACGGCTCAGAAAGTAATACTTTCCAGTCTGGACCAACTTGTAAATAAGGTCAGTCTTATCAATGTAAAAATAGCCACCCTTGCGAATGTCGCTAAAACTTTGGATTCCTACCGGATATTTTTTGTTGCTCATAATCTTTGGTTTTACCTGTCTTACAAAGATAGTTTATGGTTGGTTTAAAAAAAAATATAATCAAATTTTTTTCTATGTGAATTGGTATTCTGGTCGTTTTAATATAAATCGTAATTTATTTTGTTTTTCTGTTTGATGAATTATAATTTATATTTACATTTGTTGTTAGTTTAATAAATAATAGAAATATGAAAAAGAGAATATTTTCAGTATGTGCAATTCTTGTTGCCGGTTCATTGATGTTTTCATCATGTATTGGTAGTTTTGGATTGAGTAATAAGGTCTTGACTTGGAATCAGCAAGTAGGCAGTAAATTTGTAAATGAGTTGGTATTCATAGGTTTTTGGATTTTGCCTGTATATGAAATATCGTTGATTGCAGACTTGCTTGTTATAAACTCTATTGAGTTCTGGTCAGGTAGTAACCCAGTGATTGCAGGAACAAAAGTTATTGACGGTAAGGATGGCCGATATTTGGTAGAATGGAATAAAGAAGGCTATAAGATTACGAATGAAAGTACAAATGCTGTTGTTGAACTAAACTTCAACGAAGATGAAAAGACATGGTCAGTGGAAACTCCACAAGGTAATGTCCCTTTCTTGACATTTGTAGATGATACACATGTTAAAGTTCCTGGTGTTAATGGAGACTATCAGGTAGTTGAATTATCACAAGCAGGTGTTATGGCATATCAAGACTATGCAGCTGCAGCAAATCTTGCAATGAGATAGACGTTAGAAAAATTGTTTAAATAAAAAGGTTGAGTCGGAGTGAAGCAGACTCAACCTTTTTATTTTGATGTCTATAGATACAGTAGTTTTTATTTTCCTATGCAGTGGTATATAAAACCTTCTTCTGCAAGTTCTGTGGGATCATAAATATTTCTGCCGTCAATAATAACGTTTCCCTTCATTGCTTTTTTTATGATAGACCATGATGGGAGTCTGAACTCTTTCCATTCAGTCATCATTGCCAATGCGTCAGCATCGATGATTGCGTTATACATATCTTTGGCATACATTACTTTAACTCCTAATCTGCGTTTGCATTCATCCATAGCAACCGGGTCGTAAACCATAACTTCAGCACCTGCTTCAAGAAGTTTTTCGATAACTATTAATGCTGGAGCCTCCCTCATATCATCCGTTTCCGGTTTGAAAGCAAGTCCCCAGATTGCAATTCGTTTGTTTCTCAGATTGTAGCCAAGCGCTTCATTGAGTTTCTTGAAAACAATGCTTTTTTGGTATTCGTTTACTTTTTCAACGGCTTCTATTATGTTCATATTGTAGCCGTTTTCCTTGCCTGTCTGGATAAGCGCTTTAACGTCCTTCGGGAAGCAAGAGCCACCATATCCGCAACCCGCATATAGGAATTTGTTGCCAATACGAGCATCGCTTCCTATGCCTTTTCGCACCATATTGACGTCTGCGCCAACAAGTTCGCAAAGATTAGCAATATCGTTCATAAAAGAGATACGCGTTGCAAGCATAGAGTTTGCAGCATATTTTGTCATTTCGGCAGAAGCAATATCCATGAATATAACGCGGAAGTTATTTAGTAGGAATGGTCGGTATAATCTCTCCATAACTTTTTTAGCACGGTCGCTTTCTATGCCAATAACGACGCGGTCTGGAGACATAAAATCTTTTATGGCAGCACCTTCTTTTAAAAATTCAGGATTTGATGCTACTTCAAAAGGAACATTAACTCCTCTATTGTCGAGTTCTGCCTGTATTACCGCTTTTATTTTTTTCGAAGTCCCGACTGGTACAGTACTTTTTGTGACGAGCAGAGCATATTTGTTTATATTTTTACCAAATGTTTTTGCTACTTCGAGAACGTATTTAAGATCTGCACTGCCATCTTCATCTGGAGGTGTTCCTACTGCGCTAAAAACCACTTCGACATCATTGAGAATGCTTTCTAATGATGTTGTGAAACTCAATCTTCCCGCTTCAACATTTCTCGTTACAAGTTCGTCAAGTCCGGGTTCATAAATGGGTATAATACCATTTTTAAGTCTTGATATTTTATCTGCATCTATATCGACGCATATAACTTCAACACCCATTTCGGCGAAGCATGCTCCTGATACAAGTCCTACATATCCGGATCCTACGATTGCTATCTTCATATTCTTTTTTTATTTTCCTAAAATAAGGAATGATAATATTTTGTTTTTTGAGATTACGTAATTGGCTCCAAGTGTCAGTGCTATTATAATGAATGCTATTACAGTAGCAACGGTTACTGTTGGGGCAAATGCTAAACTCATTTCTCGCAGTGGAGCCTGTAAAATTGTTAGTGGGAATAGGAAAAAATAATGCAATAAATATATCCCCAAACTTTCGTTGCCCAAATATATAAAATATTTTTGTATGTAGTTCGTTTTTAAACCGTTTTTTGTTGTTTCTCTAATTTTGTAAATCAGGCCGAATATAACGGTCATAAGGCAGAATTGCATTAAAGGCTTGATTATAAGCATTGCGTTTTGGGGGATGTTTGGATATTCCCAATAGTATGATACATAGTACCAGGTCATGCCACCAATGATTAGCGCACTCGTGAAAAATATGCTGTTTGTTGCTATTTTTCGGAATGTTTCCTCATTTTGTCTGCATATTACGCCGAATATAAAAATAGGGAAGAACGTCCTTAACAAACCGATTCCCGCAGGGTCGTAATTTTCGGCTTCGATAGAAATTATTGGCTCTAAAAAAATTAGCAACAAGTATATAACTACTGAAAGGAGTATGGTGAAAATTGTTTTATTTCGCTTTGCGTTTATTTTTGCAATGAGCCAGTAAAGGCAGATTATTTCAAAAAGGGCGAGTGTGAACCAGTATCCGTCTTTCCAGTAGGTTGTTAGCATTTGTGGAATGTTATTGGAAAGGGGAGATTTAAGTCCGCTGTGTGGAAAATACATTATCCATAGAGAACTAACAACCAAGAATGGTATAATCAGTTGCTTAAATCTTTTGCCAAGTTTAGGCGAAGCCAATTTGCCATTGGCTATTTTAAAGGAAAACCATCCGCTAATGAAGAAGAATATAGGCATGTGCAATTGCTCGATAATTTTGAATGCAATGCAAGAGTCAATGCCTCGGATACACATTCCGATTACATGTCCCATAACTACAAGGAATATGGCAATGCCTTTAAGTATGTCTAAATCTGCAATTCTGTTTTTAGTGTTCATTTGTTTCTTGGATTTTGATGATTAGAGATGGGTGGATAAATGCTGTTGCAACAGCTATGATGCCTGGGATTTCAACGACTAAGCGACGGTCACCCTTTATTCGCATTAGTTTGCCTTTGCAGCCTTCAAAAATACCTCCAATAATTTTAACCTTATCCCCTTGTTTCAGTTTGATGTCTTCGGGTGTCAGGTATATTAGACTTTCCTCATTCGTTGAAGATACGGCTATAAAATCATTCATTTGCCTTTCTGGAATTGTTATTGGTTTTTTGTCTCTTTATCCATTATGTACCGAATAGGAAGGTCTGTCGTTTTTTTTGAACTCTTTCATATCCTTTTCGGTTATCTTTATAAATATTAGGTTGTGTATAGTGGGTACTAGTTTTCGTACCTTTTTCCCCTTTTCAATAAAGTCTTGAAAGTGCATAGGTATAAAGTTTTCTATACCTATAGAGTCAAAGACTGCTTTTACCTTCAACTCTCTGTTGTAGGTAACGCGTAAGGCATACCATAGGTATAATGTATTATCAATTGCACTTTCCATAAATTTTCTGTAAATATAAAGAATCCCAAGCAATTGTTTCTATTGCTTGGGATTAAAATATGTTGCTTATATCAATTATTTAACAACAACTTTAGTTGCAACAGCACCTGTGCGAACGAAGTAGATACCTACAGGCATTTCGATTGATGCGTTGTTAGCAACCTTTGCAGATTTAACGAGTTGACCAGAGATTGAGTAAACATTAGCAACACCGTTGAAACCAGCAACGTTGATAGCACCGTTAACACCGTAAACAACTGCATTGTTAGCAACTACGCTGTTAACACCACCGTCTTTGTGCTTACCTGTGAAGATTACAGTGATAGGTAGACCTTCTCCTGGAGCAACTGTTCCGTCCATGTCAAAATCTCCCTTCCAAAGAACGTCAATGTTCATTACGAGTTCACCGTTTGCTTTTTCTGTACCATTAAGAGTTGCACTTGCTTCGATATCGTTTGGAGTAGCCATAGTTAAGAAGATAGGATCTTTGAAACCTTTGTATTGTTTTTCTCCGTTTGCTTCTGTAACTGTTACTTTCTCTACAACGATGTCTCCCATAGACGCACCTGTTGGGTCCAATTTGAATTCGTATAGAGCAAAAGTGCATGTTCCATCGCCGTTGTTATTGATATAAACACTTTGTCCGTCAACTGGGATTGGTTCTGCACCTGCAAGTGAAATTGAAAGAGAACCGTCGTACACTTCGCCGAGGTGTTGTGTTTGTGCGTTTGCCATACCTATGAAAGCAAGAACGCCAATCATTAACATGTAAAGTTTCTTCATTTTAATCTTTTTTAAAGTTTGTTTTTCTTATTTTCGTTGCAAAGATAGTAATTATAATTTAAACGGCAAATAAGATTCAATATTTTAGTTAGTCGTCCCTTAAAAGCCCATTTTTTTGCGAGATATTGTTTAAACACAGTATCTCGCATATTTTTTGAAGCATGCCCAAAAGAGCTTTCATAGCTCTTTTTTGAAGTTATATCTGCTTTGCCGAGAGAAGTACGTTCACAGCATCTCCTACCACACCCTTATAAAAGTTTCGGCCCAAACGGTAATCTGACTTTAAGTGACCTATTGTCGGTTCTATGCCTGCACGCTTGCAGAAAAGCATGTGTTTTTTCAACCTCTGATATCGGCTGTCTGATTTCTTAGGTACGTCGGGAATCATAATCTTTGTCCCGTTAATTTCCTTTTTTGCCTCTGTATCCTCTGTCACCTGCCAACAGTTTGATTTTTCGCCCGGTTAATCGTTCTACCTGTTCTAAGGAAGACTCGATGGTATGACCGTCATATTCATTGCGGAAGGACATAGCTCCTAGAATAATGCCTGTAACAGAACGTATTATGGATACCTTATTGCCAAATTCGTATTTCTTATGTTCTTTACCCTTGCTGATACATTGTACTTCAGGTTCATGAATGGAATATATCTTTTTTCGGCTATTACGTCTTTGAGAAAGAATGGTCTCAAAGAGTTCAAGCAATTTGTCATAGTCGTGATTCTCTTTAAGATTACGCTTCAACTCCCTGACTAATCTTCCGGCTATTGTACGTAAACGCCTGTCTGCCCTAAGGGCTTTTTTCCTGTTTTTGGGGTGATTCCGGAAACGCTGGTCACGATAGATTTGCTTCAGCACAAAGGTGTAGCTTTGACGCAGAGGAAGCCCCAGTTTTTTTACGAGGCCAAGAACTTTCTTCACAATCTTTTTATGCAACTTTGCATCTGTGGGGTAAGTGATATTCTTTTCCTGAACTGTTGAATCAATAAAGGCTGTATCATGATGGTGGTCATCATCATTCTCGTTATTCACACGAATGCTTTCTTTGAAAGATAAGTTCAACCCCCTCTTCACCGATACGTTGGCGGAAATGGACTAATTCTGAAGAGGCACATGGGGCATACGGAGTGAACTCTTGCATGCCACAAAAATACTGATAATAAGCATTTTCGCTCCATTGTTCCACCAATGACTCATCTGACAGATTACGAAGGTATTTTAGGATGAGCATACCACACATTAAACGGATTGGCTTGCCGGGACGGCCATTGCCCTGACAATATAATGGTTGAAAGGCTGTTTCAAATTTTTCCCAATCTATTTTGTCAGCTAACTGGTAAAGTGGGTGAGATTGATTAAGCATGTCTGACAGGCTACTGAATAAAGATGGGATATTATTCGTCTTTTTAATCATAAAATCTGCAAGTTTCTTGACCTAAAGGTACTAAAACTTGCAGATTTATCAAAGAATTTTATAAACTAAATTACTGAATAGCAACTGAAAAAGATATTCTTAAGGGACGACTAGTTAATTGGGCTTTTCTGTTTAAAAATATCTATTATATAAATTTTTGTATTTAACAGTTTCCCGAAGCCTGTTTATATTGCTGTTTATGGTGTCTCGGAGTTTTGTATTGTCCTTTCTAAGAATCCAATTGTGGAACTGGTTAAAACTAACAGCAGTTGATATGTCGATGTCTGGAAATTTCTTTGCCATTTCTTTTGCAAGTTTCTCGTTTATGACTGCAAATTCTATTTCTCCTGTTTCTACCATTAGAAACAGTTGCTCCTGACCATATCTCTTTTCTGTTATTATATGTATTGTGTCGCCTAATTCTCTTGAAAAGTTTCTTATTCTTGTAATTACTGGTGATGCTTCAATAATATGAAGGGTTTTTCCAGTAATATCGAGTTGGCTTTTGACTTCAATATTCCCAAGTGAGTCTTTTTTTTGAACAAGAACTTGTCTGTCGATGAATATGGAATCAGTGAAAAGATAATGGTCCTTAAAATCAGCAGTCATTGGCACTTGTGCTGCGATAATGTCGTAAACTCCCTTGTCAAGCAGTTCAAGACTTTCTTTTAAGTTTACCACGGGGTGCATCTTTATATTCATACCCGATTCTTTGGCAATCATATTGATAAGGTCGTGGTTAAAGCCTCCGAGTGTGTCGTCATACATATATAAGGAAAGTGGTGAATATTCTATAGCCACGTCAATAGTGTCTCCCGAACTGCCTTTTTGCAGAGCAACTGACGGTTTTGAGCATTTGTTAAGTGCAATCATTGCACCTATTGCGGAAAACAGTAATAAAAGATATACCCACATCTTGGGCTTTATTAAAAAAGGCTGTTTCATGGGAGTGAAGTTTAGTCGGCAAAGTCAACAGAGACTCCGAATTGAAGTCTTGCTGGGTTTATTGGGTGGTGTAGTGCTCCAAAATAACTGTCCCCTCCAAATAGGCCCTTGTTAAAATGCGAGTACATAACGTAAAATCGAACCTTTGACAGTTTCATGTTTGCATATACATTCATAAAAGGATAATTGCCTAATTTCTTTTCTGTTTGGTTGTAGAACTGCATTGTTGCAGGCTGGTATGCTGGTGCATAATATTTGGTATAGTAGTTGCAGTCAACTCCTAAATTAACTTTAAGAACTTTTGCAATGGTAAAGTCCAAAAACATATTTGAATATATCGCAAACTTAGGCAATGGTAGTACTGCTTCATTTGTAGATGTTTGGAAATGAGCAGTGTTGTTCCAATTAAAAATGCCAAAACGTAGCTGTTGGTCCAGACGGGCATTTATAACTTGAACGCTTCCGCCTTCCTGTATTGGCATTGCGGCATTGTTGAAGTACACCATATTCTGTATATTTTCAAATCCTGCGGATATAGTAGTACCGGTATGCGGTATGTCAATTCTACCACCTGCTCTGATTCTGCGCTCTTTGCCAAAATTATTGTTCCAAACAAAGTGGTTTGAAATATATTGCTTTAAAAAATGCGGAACTTCCTTATTCTTGAAGAAACCTTCAGCAGTTATCCTGACAGTATCGCCAAACAGTTTGAATTTGGTTGATACTTCTCCTGTAACGTCAATGTCGCCTGCAACGGAGCCAACTAATCCGAATTGAGCCGTTGCAGAGTATGTTAGTATTGAACCGTTTTGCTTAGTTAATTGTCCTCCTACCCAAAGAGCATTGTCAGATTCTTTCTGTCTGACAGAGATTCCTTCTGGTATGGGTGTGAGGTCAACAGGTTTTTCTGCATAGTGTAACATGCTATCGGTAGGCTGGTTGTATTTCCTATATTCGTGGATGACGAAACCAGAAAGACCGAACTTTGCATATTTGTTGAAGCCTTCGAGGAGATCAACCCCGAAAGTATTTCTAATCCTCCAATAAGATGAGAAATCGTATGAGCCATCAAGTGAAAGATAATTGTTCTTAAAATATTCCTTGTCTTCGCTTGCGGATTTGTTGACAAAAACGTGAGAGTTTTTCTTGTAGTCAAAAGTCCATATAAAACTTGTAACGGGAATATATGTGCGTTTAACAGTTGTATCATTAATTTCCTCTTCGTGCCAGTATCCAACTTTATATCGGTGGTACATCAAAAATTCCGCTCCCTTGACACGAGAGAATGCTTCATTGAGGTTGACAGGTATAGCCTTGGCGTTTATTCCAGGGTCGCCACCTTGCAGTTGTGCGGGGTCTTCAATGTATAAGTCGTCTTTTATACCTCCGTTTTCGTGATTGACGGAGTTGAATGAATTGAATGAAGCCTGTGCTTCATAGCGGTCACCCATATATGAGCCAGACAGTCCCCATGTAAAGTTCTTTGCTGCTTGATGGTCGTAGCCTCCTTTTGAATAGAGGTAATCGAGCAATGCCCCAACTTGTATTCTTTTCCCAGCATTGCCTGAGAAAATGCCCTTCAACCTGTCTTGCCCGGAATCGCGACCGCCACCCCAGTTGTATGAAAGGAGAGTCATTGGTATTCTGGTGTTGTAGTAAACTTGATCTTGAGCATCGTAAAGCCATGGTTTCAGGTTGCTGTCAAAAAGGAAGTCAGATCTTTCCTCTCTTTCAAAATAGATTGAGTTTATTCCGGCAGCACCAAAATTACCTGTTGTAGCGTATGCGTTGCTTATTTGAGAAGGGATAAATTCGCGGAAATAGTTGTACTGCAGTGTATCGATAGTAGCAGGAACGTGCAAGCCCAATGGGGCAGAAGCCTTCCATGCATATGACGGTTCAAGCGTTTGTTTCTTTGCAGGAAACAACGCTAAAAAAGTCGTCATCATTATAATGATTGTAAGAATTCTTTTCATTGGGTGCAAAGTTAACACCTTTACGCAAGATAAACTATATATCAAGATAAAAAAACGCAATTAGATATTGACTCTTACATTTTTATCCTTTGTTAGTTAAAAGCATCTTATGATGTTCTCGGTAATAATGTGTTATTTTGGTTGCTGTTTGAAGATTTCGTAGGCTTCTTCAACTTCTTTGACGTAGGTAACGGTTTGCTTTCCGCGGAAGTAGCCGTATTTGCATACTTCATCGTTATAGTAATCCGGGTTTCCTTTCATCAGAAGTGCTTCGCTAACGTTTCCGTGCCAAATCTGCGGGTTTTTGCCGTACTTTTTTTGCGAGGGCAATGGCATCGTAGATGTGAGCAATGCCAGAGTTGTATGCTGCAAGGATAAATCTTTTTCTCTCATGGGGGTCTTTTACGTACTTTGCAAGAGATTTGTTGAGGTCTCTAATTGATAGAGTTGCTGCATGTATGCTTGATTGGGTCAGTTATGCTGTTTGCATCAAGTCCGTAGTGGCGAGCCGTTCCCGGCATCATTTGCATGACGCCTCTTGCTCCTGCCCACGAAACGGCGTATGGGTCGAAGCGTGATTCAACATATCCTTGAGCAGCAAGCAGTCGCCAGTCCCATTCGATTATTTTAGCACTTTCCTTGAAAAATTCATCGTATGGCGAGATTTGTCCCTTTCTTAGGAATTTGAACGATTTTTTTGTTCTATTATAAATCTTATTTGATTCAAAGTAATGGTGAAAAAGTTTTTTGCCAAGTTCTACGATTTGAGGCGTTTTTGCCCAGTAGTCAACGCTGTCGGCAAGCCATTTGCTATTTTGTGCAACTGCCCATGATGAGCGTTGCGGAAAACTCACTTCCAGCGAAATGTCGATATTTGAGTAATACGTATGGTCAAGTTGGGCAATGTCGCTATCAACAATGGTCATAGGGATTTTCGCTATTTGAAACCATTTCTATCAAGTCTTCAAGCATAAGGGTGTCGCGGTCAATAGTGTGTATCTTTATCCCGCCACCAATCTCATTGTTCAGGTTTCGTAGTCTGGATTCGTACTTGGAATTTTTTTCAACGTAGATTTCTTTGCCAACAAGTTCCGTTACATCTGTTATCTTTCCTTTCCGTTTTTCTGTACCAATACTTGGGTTGTAACGTTTTCGTTTCCGCAATGAAGAACTCTGCCCTTAAATTCAGCCGTTATTGGTATATTGTAGGCAATAAGGTCAATTCTTGCCGAGTCGAGGTCCTCTATTAGTCCGGAGATGTTTTTAAATACTTTGAACTTGACAGCGATACCTTTGTCTGAGGCAAATCGCTGAACAAGGTCATAGTTATAACCCATCATATCTCCTTTGTAAAGGAAATATGACGTAGGGCTATATAGTGTTCCAACTATTAAAGTATCTGGAAGATGCTTAATTGTGTCGGTGCTTTCGCTGCTGTTTCCTTTCCCACATGAGAAAATTCCGAATAATAGGCATGCAGCGATGCATACCGTTGCTATGTGTAAAATTCTCCGCATAGCCGGGAGGTGTTTCGGTTAGTATATAAATTCGCCGTATTCTGACCTGATTGTCAGTTTGTTAGTGTCGGCTTCTTCAACTCTTCCAACAATGCGAGCGTCAATATTGAAACTTTTTGAGATTTCAATGATTCTTGCAGCATTGCTTTCGTCAACGTAGATTTCCATACGGTGACCCATATTGAATACCTTGTACATCTCTTTCCAGTCTGTTCCTGATTGCTCTTTAATTGTTTTGAACAATGGTGGGATAGGGAAGAGGTTGTCTTTTATAACGTGTTTGCCTTCAACGAAGTGCATGATTTTTGTCTGAGCACCGCCAGAGCAGTGAACCATCCCGTGGATTTCGCTGCGCATTTCATCGAGGATTCTCTTGATAACAGGAGCGTATGTTCTTGTTGGAGAAAGTACCATCTTTCCTGCTGTGATTCCTATTTCTGGAATTATATCTGTCAGTTTTAGTCCGCCTGAATATATAAGTTCGTCAGGAACGTTTTTGTCGTAACTTTCAGGATATTTCTTTGCAAGGTATTTGGCAAATACGTCGTGGCGTGCAGAAGTCAAGCCGTTGGCTGCCCATACCGCCGTTATATTCTTTTTCGTAAGTTGCCTGACCGTAAGAAGCCAAGCCGACAATAACGTCGCCGCCTTTGATGTTTGCGTTGTTGATAACGTCGCTTCTTTTCATGCGGCAGTAACGGTGCTGTCAACGATGATTGAACGAACGAGGTCGCCAACGTCGGCAGTCTCGCCACCTGTGCTGTAGATTCCAACGCCGAGTTCGCGCAGTTCTGAAAGCAGTTCCTCTGTACCGTTAATGATAGCAGCGATAACTTCGCCAGGAATGAGCAGTTTGTTACGTCCAATAGTTGATGAAAGGAGAATTCCGTCTGTCGCACCTACACAAAGCAGGTCATCGATATTCATAATTAGTGCATCTTGTGCAATTCCTTTCCAAACGCTGATGTCGCCAGTTTCTTTCCAGTATGTGTATGCCAAAGATGATTTTGTTCCAGCACCGTCGGCGTGCATGATGTTGCAATATTCCTCATCGCCACCGAGAATATCTGGAATGATTTTGCAGAATGCTTTTGGAAATAAGCCTTTATCTACATTCTTTATTGCATTATGAACGTCTTCTTTTGATGCGGAAACACCGCGTAGGTCGTAACGTTGATTACTCATAGCCATTGTTTTTATCTTATCAAATAGAAAAATATTGCGCTGATAATTGATACTAATAGGAGACTGTCGATTCTGTCGAGGATTCCGCCATGACCTGGTAGAATGTTACCGGAATCTTTTGCTCCGACTGCTCGTTTTAACATTGATTCTATAAGGTCTCCCCAAGTTGCAAATACTGAAACAAGGATTGAATATATTATCCAGTTTGTAAGTCCCATGTTTCCGAAGTATCCACTGAAGTAGGAACAGAAAGCAACTCCTGTGAGTATTGTGAAAACCATTCCGCCAAAGAATCCTTCCCATGACTTTTTCGGAGAAATTCTTTCAAAAAGTCTGTTTTTTCCAATTAAAGAACCAACGCAGTATGCTCCAGTATCATTCATCCATATAAAAATTAGACCAGCGAGCAAGAGTTGCGGAGTTCCATAACTGAAATATATTGTATTTAGCATTGTTATTGGGAGAGCAACGTATAACTGAGATAGCGCTGCAGATTTTAAACTTGAAGAACTGTTGCCTTGCTTGATGTACAGTTGCGTAATAAATCTTATTGCTATGTATGGAAGGTAGCAGATAATGGGGTTGATTGTATATTCGGTCTTGAAATAAGAGAAAAAAGTTGCCAAAAACATCAACAAGCCACCAATTATGTCGATTGCAGACTCTTTTGTTGATTGTTTGCCATTATTGCATAATCTATTGCATTCCAGAATTCCAAGAATAATTATTATTGAGAATACAATAGCGAAAACGATTGGACCGCAAATCATTGCGGATACCATTATTGCAACATATAGAGAGCCTGTCAATGCTCTTTTTATAATTCCTTTCACCTCTTTTTCCTTTTTGTCGCAAAATTACTCTATTTCTTTCAGAAAGGAAAGTATTTTATGCTAAAATAGGACTATGATATTGAAAAAAATGAAAAAATTGTATCTGAGTTTTAAAATGCTATAAAAACATATTAAATGATAACAAAATGATAACAAAACTGGTTTGTAAGTCAAAAAATGTAATGTTTTTGTTGGGTTGTAGTTGTAAACACCGAAATAAATTGTTAATTTTGCATTATCATTAGAAGTGATTACTAAACAAAAATTATAGGTATGTCAAAGGTAACTAAGGAAATGGCGCTGGATTACCATCGCAATGGTCGTCCAGGCAAAATTGAAACTATTCCAACGAAACCGTATTCATCCCAGAATGACTTATCGTTAGCCTATTCTCCGGGTGTTGCTTTCCCGTGTCTTGAAATACAGGAAAATCCGCAAGATGCGTATGAATACACTAATAAAGGTAATTTGGTTGCCGTTATTTCTAACGGTACAGCGGTTTTAGGTTTGGGTGATATTGGTGCCGAGGCAGGTAAGCCGGTTATGGAAGGAAAGGCTTTGCTTTTCAAAATTTTTGCCGGATTGGATTGCTTTGACATTGAAGTTGATGAAAAGGACCCTGAAAAGTTTATACAGACCGTGAAGGCTATTTCGCCTACTTTCGGTGGTATAAACCTTGAAGATATAAAGGCGCCTGAATGTTTTGAAATTGAGCGCCGCTTGAAAGAGGAGTGCAATATCCCAGTTATGCACGATGACCAGCACGGAACTGCTATCATCTCTGCCGCCGGCTTGCTGAATGCTCTTGAAATACAAGGCAAGAAGATTGAAGAGGTTAAGTTGGTTGTTAACGGTGCTGGTGCTGCTGCCGTTTCTTGTACTCGCCTGTATATAAGTTTGGGTGTTAAGCCTGAAAATGTTGTTATGTGCGACAGTAAGGGCGTTATCAGCACTCGCAGAAAGAACCTCAATGCACAGAAATTGGAGTTTGCTACCGATAGGGAAATCGACACTCTTGAGGAGGCAATGGTTGGCGCTGACGTTTTCCTCGGGCTTTCTGTAAAAGATGTTGTAACAGAGGATATGCTTAAATCAATGGCAGAAAAGCCTATTGTTTTCGCTCTTGCGAACCTGACCCGGAAATCGAGTTCTCAAAGGCTATGGCTTCTCGCGAGGATATTATTTTTGCGACTGGCCGTTCTGACTATCCTAACCAAATCAACAACGTTTTGGGATTCCCGTATATCTTCCGTGGTGCACTTGACTGTAGTGCAACTGCTATCAACGAGGAGATGAAACTTGCAGCCGTAAGGGCTATTGCAGCGTTGGCGAAGGAGCGAGTTCCGTCGGTTGTCAATGCTGCTTATAATATGGAAGGCATCTCTTTCGGTAAGGAGTATATCTTGCCGAAGCCGTTGGATCCGCGATTGCTTACAACTGTTGCACCTGCTGTTGCAAAAGCGGCAATGGAGTCAGGGGTTGCGCGCAGACCGATTGAAGACTGGAATCAATATAATGTTAAGTTGAAGAGCCTTATGGGCTTCGACTGCAAGTTGATGCGCCGCTTTACTGATATTGCAAAAGCAGACCCGAAAAGAGTTGTATTTGGTGAAGGTAATACTAACAATATGCTGCTTGCCGCAGTCAATGCTGCTCGTGAGGGTGTTTGCAAGCCAATCCTTTGGGTAACGAGGAAATGATTGAAAAGCGTGCGAAGAAATTGGCTGTTACTCTTGACGGCGTTGAAATCATTAACCTGCGTCACGATAGGGAGGCTGAGCGTCGCGAAAGATATGCGGCATTGCTTTCTGCAAAGAAGGAGCGTGATGGTTACACATATCGCGAGGCTCTTGAGAAGATGTTCGACAGAAACTATTTAGGTATGATGATGGTTGAGGCTGGTGATGCTGATTCTTTCATCGCAGGAACATATTCTAATAACAAGTCTGTTACTGCTATTGCGGAAGAGGTTGTTGGCATCCGCCCAAGTTACAACCATTTTGCAACTATGCACATTATGAATACAAAGCGTGGCGTCTATTTCCTTGCTGATACAATGATTAATGAATCGGAAGATACTGACACTCTTGTAGATATTGCAAGATTGGCGCGTGCTTCAGTTGAGTATTTTGCAAAAGAGCCCGTTATGGCTATGGTTTCATACAGTAACTTTGGTTCAAACAAGGCAGAATCGCCAAAAGCAGTGCATGATGCGGTTGAGATTCTTCACCAACGCTATCCGGAATTGCTTGTTGATGGTGAGATGCAAATCAATTATGCACTTAACAAGACTATCAGAGATAAGAACTATCCGTTTAACCGACTTAAAGGAAAAGACGTTAACACTCTTATCTTCCCGAGCCTGAGTGCATCATCATCGGCATATAAGTTGATGCTTGAGATGGGAGTTGCCGAGTTTATCGGTCCTATTCAGATAGGTTTGAACAAGCCAATCCACTTTATCTCAGTTGAGTCATCAGTTCGTGACATTGTTAATCTTGCCACTATTGCTACAATGGATGCGTCATTGGCACAAAAAGCAGGAACAGCGGTACTTGATAAGTAAATTATATCGTTTAAATATTTCAGAGGTTGCATTATCGGTGCAGCCTCTGTTTTTTATGGGGGTAATATGCCGTTTTGGGGGGATGTTTTTGTTCCCGCGTGGCGGCGATTGCGAGAATCGTCCCTACAAACAATCGAAAACCAATTGATTGTGGGTTGTCTTTATGTGCCTATATTGGCAACAAAAAATCCTCGGGGTTGCCGAGGATTTTTTATTGTATGTTGTCGAATTATTTAACAACGTTACCCATTGAGATAACTGATTGCAATTCGAGTTTATCGTCAAGGATAAGGATATCGGCGTCTTTGCCTCTTTGTAGAGAACCCTTTCTGTCGTAGATACCCATAATGCGAGCCGGAGTTTCAGAAATCATGCGGCAAGCGTCGTGCAAAGGAATGTTTGCATCGTTAACGGCAGTTCTGATAAGTCTGTCCATAGTAGCAATACTACCAGCAAGAGCAGAGCGGTCAGAAAGTTTGCAAACGCCGTCTTCGATAATAACGCGTGGGTCGAACGCCTTGTCAGAAGTACTTGCAGAGCAAGCGAGTGCGTCAGTAATCATTGCTGTCTTTTCAACACCCTTAATCTTGTAGATAAGGTTCAAGATAGGTTTTGGAACGTGGATGCCGTCGGCAATCATTTCAACTGTCATATCTTCCATTAGGTAGATACTTTCTACAGTACCTTCGTGCTTGAATTCGCGTTTGTTGTGGAAACCAGGCATTGCGTTGTAGAAGTGAGTTGCGTGTGTGTAACCGTTGGCGAAAGCCTCTTTGATGCAAGGATAGTCAGCATCTGTATGTGCAACAGCAGCAAGGATGCCTTTGCTTGTGATGTACTTACCAAACTCCATAGCACCTGGCAATTCAGGAGCAGCGTCCCAACGCTTTAGACAACTGAAATCTTCAACGATAGGAATATATTCTTTCGGGTCAGCGTTTTTGATGTTTTCAGGAAGTTGGCCGCCAGCCTTCTTCATATTTAAGTAGTGACCTTCGAGGTGAAGACCCATGATTGTTGTGTTCGGCTCTTGCATAAGTTTAGTACAAGTTTCAGCAGCCGCACGAATCATAGGCACTGTAGAAGAAGAAAGAGTCGGGAAGATTGCAGTAGTACCGTGCAACAAGTGTGCGTGAACGGCATTGCGGAACGCTTCTTCAGTACCTTCCATAAAGTCGCTGCCTCCACCACCGTGGATATGTATTTCGATACCTCCAGGAACGACGTGCATTCCCTTAGCGTCGATAACGTTTGCTTCTGCTATTGGGCGACTGTTATTAAGAATTTCGCGGATTCTTCCGTTTTCGATAACAACAGAACCGTCGTTAACCCATCCGCCCGGAGTTAGAATGTGACCGTTAATAATTTGAGTTAGCATAGTAATAATGGTTTATATGATTTATTCTACCTACAAAAATACAACTTTTATTCCTAAAAAGTTGTATTTAATGTGTAATTATTTTTTACTGGTGTTTTCGTTGCTATCAAAAGGATATTTTCTTTTTGGATTCTTTGGGAACCAACCTTTTTGAACGCGTTTTTCTTGCTCAAACACTTCTCCAATGCCCCAAAAGGAAGAAAATCCTGCAACGCCAAGCATTATTGACCAAAATAAATCATCAGCCAGATATGCACCTATGCAGCAGACAATGCCTAATGCGAGGAATGCCCACCATATTTTTACGGAAAAATAGTATTCTCCTTTGATTACCAGCGGGTGGAATAAACCAATAACGAGGAATGTACATAGACCGATTGCAAGACCGAGTAAATTATTGTTGCTAAGAAATTCAAACATAACAGTAAATATAAGAGTTTATATATCCTTTGAAGAGCATCTGCCCGAGGATAAAACGAAATAGTTTTTGTATTATTGCATGAGCCTTATTGCTTTTTGTTGAAAATGTTCGCTTTTTTTGCGAATGTCAAAAAAGAGTTGTACATTTGCTTGCAAATATATAGATATGGAAGTCTATTTCAATGAGGATTATTTGAGAGATTTATATACGAGCGGTGTTTCCGATAAAAAACATCGTTTTCAACCTCAAATAATTCGAAAATATATAAGGGTTATTGATTTAATGATAGAATTGCCAAATGTCAACTCTCTTATGAAGTATAATTCATTAAATTATGAGAGATTAAAAGGAAATAAGCAAGGATTATCATCTGTTCGAGTCAATGATCAATATAGAATAGAATTTGAGGAGGTCGTTGTTGGAGAAGATATTGTAGCAACGATATGTAATATTGTAGATTTATCAAATCATTATAAATGAGATATGGGAATTGAAAAAAAGATGAATATGGAAAATAAAGCCAATATGCTTGTACCAGCCTTTCCAACGCATCCGGGAGAAATACTTAAAGAGGAGATTGAATATAGAGGCATTTCTCAGAGGCAGTTGGCAATTCAAATGAATATGCAGTATTCTGTTTTGAATGAGATACTTAATTGCCATAGGCCATTGACTGAGAAAACAGCATTGTTATTTGAGGCTGCTTTGGGAGTAGAGGCAGAACCATTGTTGCGTTTGCAGTTAAAATATAATTTGCGGACTGTGAAGAAAGATAAAACCTTTATGGAGAAGTTGGCAAATATTCAGAAAGTTGCAGCTATCCTTTAAACAATTAAAAAATTGTAAATATACGGGTTTATATATCCTTTGAAGAGCATCTGTCCGAGGATATAGATAACGACAATATTATACAGGTAAATATTGCTGTATGCTATTGTTCGGCGATTTCTCCATTGGTGGTATAGGCAGGTTATTATAGCAAGAATGATTGCTATGTTAGCGAGTGACCAGTCTGGAGTTTGCTTCAGCGGAGTAGGGATGATTCCAAACATTATGCCTGCTAATAATAGCGTTATCATTCCTATTATGCTTGCGAATATCATACCTGTTATCTTCCAAGTTATTGAGTGGTAGTGTAACTGCGATAGCAAGAAACTGCTAATAACAGGCATGTTGAAGAAAATTACGGCTATAAGCATAACAATAGACAGTCGGTTAAGGACTATAAATGTAGGTATCGCCATAACGAATATTATAACGCCAAACTGCTTGAGCAAAGTAAGGTCGTTGAATTTGTCCTTAATCCATTTCGGGTGTAGTGCTATCCAGAAAATAGCAACAAAGATAGGTATAGACCATGGGAAAATGGAGAAAAACAAGTGCCCGATAAACGAACTAAACAAACCGATATTACCAACAGTTTCAGTTATTTGGCGTATGCCAAGAACGTTTTGAGCCGACAGACTGTCATTTGTTATAAATATGATTGAGACGTATGCAAGAGCAACAGATGTTGCGATCATAGCCGCTATCATAAAGTAAGTTCCAAACCCTTTTTTTCCTTGTATCAACAGAAATAGAAATGCTATTGCCATAGTTGCAACAGGTGCTATCAGTCCCATGAAAATCGATGTGCAAGCAGTTGCGGTTATTGCAATATAGGCCTTAGTCTTTGTCGGAATCTTAATCCAATGGTAAATTGCAGAAAGTGAGCAAATAAGAGCCAGTGCCATAATGCTTGCAACGTTTCCGTGAAATGTCAAAGAACTGATACTATAACTTGACAGGAAGAGCAGAGATGCAAGAAAAGCCTTACTCATCTTCTCGTCGCTACCGCGGAAGAGGAACATGCCAATTGCAAGCAGTTGCATAGTCAAAGCAGAGGGGAGCCTGACGGCAAACGCTTCGTGCAGAGTCGTGTTATTAAGCACGATTGAAACGAGGTAAGCATAGAAGTTTTTTGGAAAGTCAGTTCCGTTTTCGTCAAAAACGCTTGTAATGCCAGATTCGCTGAACTGTTGCGCCAAGTCAAGGAGAATAGACTCGTCAGGTCGCAAAGGCATTACTCCCAAAAACGGGAAAACAATAATGCTGGTTGCAACTGCGAGTAATGAAAGTAATGCATATTCTGTCTTGACCGAGATCATTGACCTGATTTATTTTGTTTGAATGTTATGAATCTGTTAAAGCAATAGTTGGCGAGGGTATAAACAATCATACCAAGGCACATTGCTATATTTTCACCGGTATTCTTCATTGGCAAGCCACGGTATCTCAATAGTTGATATTGACGTGCAGTGCAGCAGATAGTTGAAGAATGCGAATTGCAGGGAAAAGCAAAGGATAAACCCACCAGCAAATAAGATCGCTTCTTTTTCCAGTCGTTTTTAGTTTTGAAAACCCAGTTCCTATTCCAAATAAAACTGTTGATGAGACCGAGAATATAACCAAGAACATTTGCAATGTTTTCAGAAATTCCGCAGATGGTGTTAATCAGATAGAAAACGATTAACGTTATCAGAGTGTTGCTGATACCTATAATTCCGTATTTGAGTAACTGTATTGTCGTTTTTTTCGTTTCGTTCATGTCATTCATTTTCGTTATGGTTCATAACAGGGATTGACCAGTTATACTTAACAGCAAGTACTCTTATAATGAATACCGTTGAAGCACATGTTATCTGCCCTACTATTGAAGATGCACCCAGAAGTTCTGATATCCAATATACTATGCCTCCGGCAATGCAGGCAGTTCCGTAAACATCCTTTCTGAAAATCAGCGGTTCAACGTTTGCGAGGATGTCGCGGACAACGCCGCCAAAAGCGCCGGTTATCATGCCCATCATAATAGCCACCCACATAGGGTAGTCGAAAAGAAGGGTTTTTTGTATTCCGATAACAACGAACAACGCCAGTCCAATAGTATCAAACAGCACAAAAGTGCTGTTTAGCCTGACCAGTTGCTTCCTGAAAAGTATAACAAAAAGCAGAGACAGACCGGTGACGGCAAGGTACCAGCCGTTTTCCATCCAGAATGGCGTGGTGTCGAGAAGAATATCTCTAACAGTACCGCCACCGATAGCAGTGACAAGTCCGACTATGTAGGCACCGAACCAGTCAAATTGTTTAGCCGCAGCAAGGCGGATTCCACTGATAGCAAAGGCTATCGTTCCAATAATCTCTAATACTAATGATATGGTTTCTTCCATTGGGGGTTAGAGTGATTTATTTGGCGATTTGGAATAGTATTTGCAAAATTTAGCAATTCCGCATTTGCCACATTTGGGATTTCTTGCCGTGCAAACATATCTGCCGTGCAGAATGAGCCAGTGATGAGCCTTTGGAATCAGTTCTTTGGAAAATGTGCTGTAAGAGTTTTTTCCGTTTCCAGCGGGGTCTTGGAGTTGTTAGTAAGACCGATTCTGTTAGAAACACGGAAGACGTGAGTGTCAACAGCCATTGCCGGTTTGTCGTAGATAACGGAGAGCATAACGTTTGCCGTCTTTCTGCCAACGCCAGGAATTTTCACCAGTTCATCCAGAGTGTCAGGGACTTCGCTGCCGTATTTCTCAACGAGCATTTTTGCTGCACCGAGCAGCGATTTTGCCTTGTTGTTAGGAAATGTAACGCTCTTGATGTATTCAAATATAGTGTCGGTGTTTGACGCTGCCATAACTTCTGGAGTAGGGAAATCGGCAAATAGCGGTGGAGTGACAATATTAACTCTCTTGTCGGTGCATTGTGCTGAAAGGATAACAGCAACCAGCAGGTGAAAAGGTGAGTCGTAGTTCAACTCCGTTTCTGCAACCGGCATATTGACAGTGAACCAATCAATTATATTGTTGTAACGCTCCTGTAGTTTCATATCTTCCGATATCTTTATAAGAGGGGAATGAAGCCAATTATGGTGCATTCCCCTCTTGTATTAGTCGTTATTAATGTGCTGCTTCGAACTCGTCAAGGAATCTGACGTCGTTTTCAGAGAACATTCTCAAGTCTTTTACTCGATATTTCAAGTTTGTGATTCTTTCAACCCCCATACCAAGAGCAAAACCAGAGTAAACTTTGCTGTCTATTCCGCAAGATTCAAGTACGTTCGGGTCAACCATACCGCAACCGAGAATTTCTACCCAACCGGTGTGCTTGCAGAAGCCGCAGGCCTTTACCGCCGCAGAGGTGGCAAGAGATGTCCATTTCTGCAGAAGGTTCAGTAAATGGAAAGTATGATGGGCGGAGACGGATTTGGGTATCTGGACCGAACATTTCTCTTGCAAAGAATAGCAATGTTTGCTTCAAGTCGGCAAAAGAGATGTTTTTGTCGATATATAGTGCTTCAATCTGGTGGAAGAAGCAGTGAGCACGTGCAGAGATAGCCTCGTTACGATATACTCTACCCGGGCAGATAATGCGGATTGGAGGTTCTGTTGATGTCATTACTCGTGACTGAACAGAAGAAGTGTGTGTACGGAGAAGAACGTCTGGACTTCTTTGAATAAAGAATGTGTCCTGCATATCTCTTGCAGGGTGGTCTTCTGCAAAGTTCAAAGCAGAGAAAACGTGCCAGTCATCTTCAATCTCAGGACCTTCAGCAATAGAGAAACCGAGGCGTGAGAAGATTGATATGATTTCTTCTGTAACCAAAGAAATAGGGTGACGCTTTCCAAGAGGTGCCGGAGCAGCAGAGCGGGTAAGGTCGATAGTTGCCTCATCGCTGCCACTATTTTCAACCTGTTCCTTCAATTGGTTGATTTTGTCTGTAGCAAGTGTTTTAAGTTTGTTGAGTTCTTGTCCGATTTCTCTTTTCTGTTCGTTAGGAACATTGCGGAAATCGTTAAAGAGAAGAGATACTTCACCTTTCTTACTCAAGTATTTGATGCGTAGAGCCTCTACCTCGTCTTTTGTTGTAGCAGAAAGACTTTCTATAACGCTCTTTAAGTTATTTATTTTGTCTAACATTTTAAAACGAAAATTTTTTGCAAATATAGTGTATTTTATCGTAAACTGCTATCTTTGTGGTATGGAAAAAAGCCTTTTTGAACAGAAGATCTCGGAATATATCCAAAAAGAGGGTATGTTTGGCGTTTCTGACCGAATTCTTGTAACATTGAGTGGCGGAGCGGATTCTGTAGCGTTATTGCATTCGTTAGTTGGTTTGGGCTATGATTGCCGTGCGTGCCACTGTAATTTTCATTTACGGGGAGAGGAGTCGAATCGCGATGAGGCTTTTGTTCGCGCCTTGGTCAGCCGGCTTGGAGTCCAATGTGAATTTATTGATTTTGACGTAGAGGGTTACCGTAAGGAAAATAAGGTTTCTGTTGAGGTCGCTTGTCGAGAGTTGAGGTACGAGTGGTTTCATAATTTGAAGCAGAGTCTTGGTTGCTCTAAAATTGCAGTTGCTCATCATGCTGATGATGATGTTGAGACTTTTTTTCTTAATCTTTTGCGTGGTTCTGGTATTGCAGGTCTTGCGGGGATAAAGCCAATTAATGGAGATATTGTCCGTCCCTTGCTTGGTGTTCGCAGATGTGATATTGAGAATTACCTTTCAGAAAAAGGGGAAAGTTTCGTTGTAGATAGTACAAATCTTGAAAATGACTATTCTCGAAACAAAATCAGGAATATCATTATGCCGGCAATACGGGAATGTTTCCCTAATGCAGATGGCTCAATAATAAAAACACTTGGAAATCTTTATCGGGGCTATTTGGTTTATCGTAAAGGTGTTGATAACGAGTTGTCACAAATAGTCTCTGAAGAAGGTGATTTGACAAGGATTGACCTTGGAAAATTATATAATAGTTCGGAGCCGGAGACTCTGTTACATGAGGCTTTGTCAAAATATGGCTTTTCAAATTCTCAGCAATCTGGTATGCTTACGACGGTAACTGTTGGTGCAAGGTTTTCTGACGGTAAGTTTACTGTGGAGCGCAGACAAAAAGAACTTCTTATTTGGAAGAATGTTGAACAAGCGGATGAGTTCGCTTTTAATTTAAATGGTGATTTTTCTGATTTGCCAGTTTGTTTTGACGTAGAAATTATTAAGAATACAGAAAATTTTAAATTTGAAAATAATCCTAATGTAGCATACTTTGATTCTTCTATTTTGAAAGAGAATTTGCAGTTGCGTCATTGGAGAGAAGGAGACCGCTTCTCGCCTTTCGGAATGCGTGGAACAAAGAAACTAAGTGATTATTTCAGCGATGCAAAATTCACCTCCTATCAAAAGCATAATGTATGGCTTTTGACTGAAGGAGAGAAAATACTTTGGTTAGTGGGGCACCGAGCATCTTCTCTTTTTCCTGTAACAAAGTTAACTGATAGAATTGTAGTGTTGCGAGTGATTTGGCCGAAATAGGCTTACAATACGATTGAAAATAATATTTAATTTGTTTATAAGAATCTCGCTTCGTGTCGTTCTGACATGAATGTTTATTTTGCCAGAAATGTTGTCAAGAAATAGAATGCATGAACTTAAAACTATTGCCACTTCATCTCCGAGGTCATGCATGCTTTTGATTCGAGAATAACTGATGTGTCTAAAAGGATTGTGATTGTCTAAAGAACCAATAATAATGTCACCGTCAACAAAATCCGTCTGAAAGTTCTTGTGGCATTTTTTGCAAATGCCCTGAATGTATTCAGCGGTATATCCGTGGCGTGGCGGTTTTGCCTTATATAGATTTCGTATGCCTTCCTTGCTTATCATCAGTTTTTCCTTTTTCTGAAATATAAATGCTTTAGGGGGGCATTTTGTTCGCTTTAAAATGAGGTTTTTTCAGAAAAAAGACTGATAAAAAGCAAAAAATAGCAGATTTGAGCTTTTGTTTTGAGTTTCAAGTGGTTGTGGTAGTCGTTGGCTTTAAGTGGCATTCGTGAGGAAATGCGAAAATGGCGGATTTGAGAAGTGGAAACGCTTTCAAGTCATTACCTTAAAGAAATGCCCTAATAAGCATATTTAACGGCTTCGGTTCTTACTTCTCCATTCTGCACAGGTTTAGAATTTGCCATGCAACTCTCATGATTTAATTTTGCACCGAACAAAAGCAAGGAATTATGAGAAGTACATTTAAGACAGTCTTCTATGTAAATGGAAGCAAGGAGAGAAACGGAATTGTCCCTATCATGGGACGAGTGACAATCAACGGAACTATCGCACAGTTCAGCTGCAAGCAGAGCGTAAGCAAGGCGATATGGGATGCCAAGGGCAACAGAGCAAAGGGAAGAAGCAAGGAAGCCAAGGAGGTGAACTTTGCGCTTGATAACATCAAGGCTCAAATCGCTAAGCATTACCAACGGCTTTCCGACCGTGAGGCGTTCGTTACCGCTGAAATGGTGAGAAACGCATATCAAGGCATAGGCACGGAGTACGAGACATTGCTCAGAGCCTTTGACAAGGAGAACGCAACCTTTGCCAAACGTGTGGGCAAAGACCGAGCTGTTAGGACTTATCGCAAGTATCTTGTGGTAAGAAAGTACGTTGCCGAGTTCATCAAGTTTCAGTACAAGCGCAGCGACATGGCAATGAATGAGCTTACCGAGGAGTTCATCCGTGACTTTTGCCTGTACTTGAAGAACGTTGTAGGGCTTACGCAGTCCACCATTTGGATATACTCCATTCCGTTGAAGCATATCGTCACGGCAGCACACTACAACGGCAAGATACCGAGAAACCCTTTTGCCATGTACCACGTTGACCCAGACCACAAGGAGCGTGAGTTCTTGACCTTGGACGAGCTTACCGCCATGACCGAGATAAAGTTGGAAGACCCAAACATGGCATTTGCAAGAGACCTTTTCGTTTTTGGCTGTTGGACAGGTATCTCTTTCATTGACACAAAGAACCTGACGGAGGACAACATCTGTATGATAAACGGTGCTCCTTGGATAGTTTCCAAGCGTCAAAAGACAGGCGTGCCGTTTCAAGTCAAGCTGATGGATATTCCGATGCAGATTGTTGAGAGATACAAGCCATTGAGAAAGGACAGCCACTTGTTCAATATCGGCAGACTTGACACTATCAACAAGCGCATCAAGAAAGTGGCTGCAATGTGTGGCATCAAGAAACGAATCTCGTACCACGTTAGTAGGCACTCGTTTGCAGTATTGTCCCTGGAATACGGTATGCCGATTGAGACAGTAAGCAAGATACTCGGTCACACGAACATCACCACGACGCAGATATATGCCAAGGTGACAAGCACCAAGTTGGAGCATGACATATCAGTCTTTGAAAATCGAATCAAGGGGCATTTGCCAACAATGGGAGGAATGGCATGAAAAGACTGTAATCACTATGGACGGAAATGGAGAGTTTTCCATTCCGTCCAACTTGCAAGACTTGTGGATGATTGAGGGTGAATTGGTTGATATGCTTCATGTCACCGCCCCGAAACTCCATGCTGTGATAAGGTCAATGTACAAGGAAGGCTTGTTTTTGGTGTCGGATGTCCAACAGAAAAAGGAAACTTCCAAGGGCATTTGGCAAACGCAGTATGGCTTCCCGATGATTGTTGCCCTTTGCTTCCGTATAAATTCATACGGTGCTGTTCGATTTCGTGACACAATCATAAAGAGATTGTACGGGGCAAAAGAGAAATGTAGTGTCATTATCCTACAACTCAATGGAGGGACAAACGCTATTAACTGAATGTCCTCTTGTCGTTGGCTTAATGCTGTCGTTCTGTCACGAAGAAGTACAGAAGCATTGGTATGAAGCAGCTTATTTGATGGGGATAGTCCTAAGCCATTAAAAGGGCGGACTAATCCCCTTATTTTTGTTGATTTGTTGAATATACAGAAAGTAGTGTTGAATATCAAGTATTTACGGCTCTACATACTCTCAACAAATATCTCAACAAAAGAAAGAGAATGATGAAAAGAGAAATCCTCAATGTTCATGCCTATGTTTCTCTTTTGCCCAGTGAAGTGTTGTGTAGAAACTTTTGTTGAGAACTTGTTGATAAGTTAAGTCTTTGATTTTTCATTACCATACAACATATTCTCAACTACTCAACTGAAAAATACCCATCACTTGGTCTGCCGTAGAATGTACTTGTGGATTTATTGGCAACCGCTCTATTCTCCGAAATGGTTGCAGCAACGTTCCTTGGAGGCTTTGCGCCTCCAGCCACTTGGGCAAACCTCCGCAGTGTTTTAGCATGGCATTAGATTTATGCAGACTATACCGAGGACACACAGCGCATATAACACACTCGGCATAGTTCACAAAGTAAAACGACAAAACACAATTACTACACTTGGCAAGTTGCGCACTGAATATTATCACCTTGTCCTTTGCACACTTCAATAACAAGGTAGTTTGTATCTGTGACCTTATTCTTCAATGTGGCAGCTTTGATTTTTGGTGCAAATTGCGAGAATTAAGGTCTGCAACCTTGGGCATGGAGAGCTGAAAGGCAAATGTCTCGTCTTTTGTTCTTAGAGGAGGGAGCGAGGTTATGTTTTGGGAACCCCAAAACTCCTCGCTCCACCATAAGGGCGGAGAATTTTTGTTCCCAACGGTCGCAGAAAGTGAGTGTACCAACTATAAACAGTATGTCGAATTACAAGCATGCATGAACAAGCTAGGAGAAAGGGTGGAAAACTGCCCACTAAAAGGATTCGCAAGCTGTCAAAGTTTGACACGAAGAAATTCTCTCTGCCAAGCTACGAGGTATTGAAATTGATGGCGAGAAAAACCAATCGCAAGTTGGCTGAGTATATCCGTGAGTCCACCTTGAACGGCAAGATAGTCCGTAGAAACAACACTGAAATGAGACCATAGTCTCGGTAGGGCATAGATTTAACCAGTTTATCCTCTAATCACATATTCAAATTCATCAAAATTCTCATACCCTAATTCTTCTAAGACTTGACGACTGTGTTTTCTGTCCTCTTCAGTGTTGAACTTGGGTATAATGGGGAGACGGAGGGTGATTTTATCTTTATGTTTGGCATGGGAGTAGAGCCAGACAAGGTTCTCAATAACTTGCTGATTGCCCTTGCCGGTATAGGCTTGGTAGATGGCAGGTGTCATGTCCTTGATGTCGATGATGAAGGAGTCGATGAAGGAGATGACTTCCTCCAAGTGATGGCGAGGCACGTTGAGGCTCGTCTCCATCGTAAACTGCCATCCCTCAGGACATTGCTCGCAAAATTCCTTGATGAATGCGCTTCGCAAGAGTGGTTCGCCTCCACCAAAGCAGATGCCGCCTCCTGTCGCCAAGAAATAAAGATTGTCCATCTCCACGTTCATCATCAGCAGTTCCGTGTCCATCTCCTGCCATACGCCGTCGGCTTCGAGGCATTGGGGATTGAGGCAATACTTGCAATGGAGAGGGCATCCGTGGAATGCCACGAGGGTGGTGACACCCTCGCCGTCTATCGTAAGGCGGTGGCGGTCGATGCAAATGAGTGGGGCGGTCTTCATTTTATTCTAATCTAAAGGTAACGGGGACTGTATATTTCGTTTTTACGGCCTTGCCATTTTGCTTGGCAGGATTCCATTTCGGCATACTTTTCACTACCCGAATGGCTTCCTCGTCGAAGGTAGGGGAAATGCTTTTCATCACCTTGATGTCACTCAGGGTTCCGTCTTCATTGACAGTGAAACCAACAATGACTCTTCCTTGTATATTGCAATCTCCTTGTATGTTTGGATAGCGGAGATTTTGGGCGATGTATTGCATCAATGCAGCTGAACCGCCAGGGAATGATGCCATTTCCTCGATTGCTGCGCCAAATAGCTTGCTGCTCTTGGTGGAGTCTGATGCGACGGTTTGTTGGATGATGGCGGTCTTACCATCATTCGTGTACTTTTCTTGCTTTGCTTCTTCTGAATGAGTATCTTTCTTGATGATAGGAGCTGTTCCTCTGATAACAGCGACTTCCCCCAAGACATCTCTGCTTTCTGTCAAAGTGATAATATTGAGTTTCTCTTGGCTCATTTTTGTGATTTTGATGATTCTGTCTTGCATGCCAAGATATTTCACGGTGATTATATCTTCTTTCTCCACCTCGATAGTAAAGTTTCCATCTTTGTCAGCAATAGTCTTGCTGCCAGAAATTTTTGCCGTAATCGTGGCTCCTACTTGTGGATCTCCTTGCTCGTCAATGAGATGCCCTTGTACAAAAAGTACTCCTTTCTTGTTTAGTGCTTCTTTTTCTTTGAGGAGGACGGAATCGTTTGGCGTATATTCTTGAAATAGAATAGGGAGGGTTTTCTCTGATATAGAACTATAATATCCCTTCTGGGTGGCGCATGATGTGGTGGATGCGGCGAGGGCGGTGATTCCCAATGCCACTCCTGCGACCTTGATGGCTTTCCCGGCCATTTGTCTGATTCTCAACTCATGTTCCAGGTCTCTCACGTCTTGCTCACATCTTGGGCAAGTTCCCTTGCATTCGCCCTTGAAGTGGCATTCTTCGGGTGAATAGTCTATCCCATTGGCATCCGCTATTTGTTTGCGAATAGCCTTGAGGGTATCGCATATGTTGCGTCCTTTGGTTTTCATAAATTGATATTTTTAGGTGTTCAACATTCCCTTTATTTACAAAATGGGTATATTGTTACTCCTTAGTCATAAATTCTAAAAATACCCATTTTTATAATTCTAATTTCAAAAGTACGAAAAACAATCTACAAACGAGAAAATTTTGCTTTGTATTGTTAGAAAGGGAATTGCATTTAACATTTCTCATGTTTTTAATGCTGTATATGAAACTTATATGTGTTTCTTTAGATATTGTACAGTTGCATTTCTGAGACATTTTCCGACCATAATTTAATAATCTATAAAAACAACGCAAAAGATGTTATTTCTCAGATTTTAAATTTATCTTTGCAATCGTAACAGAGTTGTTTGACAAGCAAGGCAAACTTATGTATAATGAAGAAGTTGGTACTATTGCCAAGTCATTACCTCTATTGAGGTGAACTATTCATAAATAGCTCATTTTAAGCTGTTCAGTAGATTTTAGCAGAATTTTTTGAAAAAATGTGAATTCTTGTAATTCTTAGCGAAAAAGAGTTTGCAAAATGTGAAGTTCATGTGTGGGAATAGTGTTTTTTTATCTTACTTTTGTAACAGAAATTTTTTAGATATGAAACGGATTTTTTTGGTTTTAGTGACATTGCTTCTGATTAGTCCATTTGCTATTTCCAGGCAAATTAGTGAGGCTGAGGCTTTTTCGGTTGCCATGAAGTACTCGTCGGTTATTGATACTGGTGGAAAGTGTGATAAATTAAAGAAAGCATCATCGGGGAAATCCTATTATGCCTTTAATGCAGAAGGAGTCGGCTTTATTATAGTTTCTGGAGATGATATGCTTACCGAGTTGGTTGGATATTCCAAGGATGGTAAGTTTGATGAGGCGGATATGCCAGAAAATATGCGGTATTTGCTGGATGGATATTCAGAATATTTGTCGGCGGTAAGGAGCGGAAAGATATTGCCCAAGAAGGCTAAAGTTTCGGTTAATGCTAATGTTGAAGTAGGACCGCTTTTAACAACAAAGTGGAATCAGGATGAGCCTTATAACGCTTTGGCACCGTCATACGGAGAAGGCAATTGTCCGACAGGGTGTATCGCTACTGCTATGGCACAAGTTATGAACTTTCATAAATGGCCGTTAAAAGGCACGGGCTCTAATTCCTATAGCCATAGTTACGGAACTTCAACAGTTGATTTTTCGCAAAGCATTTATGACTGGAATAATATGCTTGACGGGTATTATGATAATCCTTCGGCTGTTGAGGTCGATGCAGTTGCCAAACTTATGTATGACGTAGCAGTTTCTGTAAATATGAAGTGGGGACCGATGGCAAGTAGTGCAAAAGACATATCTGTTGCAAAGGCATTAAGAAATCACTTTGGTTATCAGGCACAGGTGTATTTTAGAGATGATTTTACAACATCAGGCTTTATGGCATTATTATCAGGTGAATTGGATAATAATCGTCCAGTTGTTTATTGTGGCTCAGGCAGTGTAGGCCATTCGTTTGTAGCCGATGGTTATGACTCTAATGGGTTTGTCCATATCAACTGGGGTTGGGGCGGACATTATGATGGCTTTTTCGATATAAGTTATCTTTATCCGGAAGGATCAGGCATAGGAGGCGGAGACGGTGGCTACAATATGTACCAGTCAATCATAACAGCCAAGCCTTTAAGAAATGGCGAAGTGCCAGTTGACCCAGCACAATTGGGATTTTACGATAATGGGGACACTGATGTTGGTATCACCATTAATAGATTGGAAGGAGAGATTAGCAGTTCATTGGATTTCTATGTTAAAAACTTGTTTAATATTTCTGACTCTTATTTTAGAGGTGAGTTTGGTATAGGCGTTTTTGATTCAAGTGGCAAACTTGTTTTGACCTCTGATTCCCGCACTATCCGATTGGCGGCATGGGACTATAAGGCGGTTGGCTTTTATGCTTCTCTTCTGTTGAATAATGTGAGTGATGGTGAATATACCGTTTGGGGTATTTATCGTGCGGAAAATCAAACAGAGTGGACCAAGATAGGAACAAAGTATGGGTTTGGATTGACTGTCTCTAATGGCAAATATCAGCTTGAACCAATGGCAACGATTGCTTTCTCTGTTGTGGGAGAACCTTCTATATTAGGTAAATTGCAGGTAGGTAGAGAGGCAATTGCAATATTCCCAATTAAGAACGTAGGTGGGAAAAGTTGCAGTGGAAATGTTGGTTATACGGTGAAAGAAGTTGGTAAGAGTGAAGTGTTGCAGTCTGGTGAAATAAATAATTATTTTTATGATAGTGCTGTTTGCAGTGTTGAAATACCTATAACTTTTGATGCCGGCAGATTTACTGCGGGAAAATCTTATGAGGTAGAAGTTACAGGAGTCAGCACGCGGTGGGTTGAATATCCTATTGCAAACACTTATGGTCCGCTTGTTTTTACAGTAGGCGAATATGTTCCAGCCAGTCAATTGCAGTTATCGTTAGGAGGAACAGAGGAATATCCAGGGCATCTGATGATGGATAACTATGATTTTGCACTTGGTAGCAGTGTGAATTTCCACGTATCGGGTTTGGCAAATGAAAATAGTGCGGATTATGAAGGCAAGTTAGGTTATATGATTGCAAATTCCTTAGGGGAAACAGTTGCTGTTAGGCAAGAATATGATACATATTTGCCGGCATTGTCAGATATTGGCGGCTACATTTGGAGCGTAGATTTTTCTAATTTGGCAGAGGGAGAATATAAGATTTACCCTGTTTCTTGGCAGATTTTAGAAGATGGACTTGCAAGGCAGCCGATGAAATTCAAAGGTGAACCTTATCTTGAGTTTTCTGTTGCTGATAATTGGGTAAAGTTCAAGCCTACGGTGCTTGAACTGTCAAATATGGAGCTTGTTGGAACTCCCGAAATTGGAGGTGAAGCAGTATTCAATATAACATTTAATAATCACAGACCGTTTGTTTTTTATGGGTTGGTTGATTTATATGTTTATGATGCTGATTTTATGGTTTCCTCTATGAATTATGTTGTTGCTTTTGGGAAAGGCGAAAATAGCATAACAGTTAAGATTCCGCTAACTGAAGAATTGATTTTCGCCGACGGAAAAACTTATTCATTGAAAATCGATGTAGATCAGTGGATATGTACTGTGCCATTTGAATTGGTTGATAGAGTGGGCTCATTTAAATGGACAATAGGAAGCGGTTCTTTAGATGAAATTGAGTCAGAATCGGTTACAGTCGGTCCTGTTCCAGCAGAAGATGTTCTATATATTAAAGGTGCATCAGTTTCCAAAGTTAGGGTTTATTCCGTTTTGGGAGCGCTGGTTGCTTCTGAAGATTATGACAATTTGAATAGCGTTTCACTTGATGTGTCGGCATTGAGCCCAGGTGCTTACGTTTTGGATATTGAAACTACAAAAGGTTTAGTTCGGAAGCGTTTTATTAAGAAATAAATTAATTAGAAAAGCAATATTTTCTGCGGAAAATATTGCTTTTTGCTTTTCGATTTATTAAGTTTGCCATTATGAAAGTCCGATGCCGAATAATAACTTTATTAATTATGTTTGCTGCCGTTCATATTCTTTCGGCAGAGGATTTGTATCGTGATTATCTTACTGGTTTTAAAGATCTTTCAGACTATTCCTCAGATACAGGTTATATTGTTATTCCAAATAATTCGGAAGAATCTATTTTCGATGTGCATGAATGTGATGTTGCAGATAGGATTTTCCATTATAGCATTCGTTTGAAGTCTATGCCGCCAGGCAAGAACAGTCGCTTTTTAGCAGAGGGAGACAAGGGCAATTGTGGCGTTGTATGGAATTATGTAGATAGCCTTAATTACTACACGGTGGTCATGAGCGATTTTGAAGATTATGGCAGTGATATTCATGGTAAAAGTGGTGCAGTCGTTGAGGTGGTAAAGTTTTCCAATGGCAAAAAAATTACACTATATAAAGAGGAAATGAATAGCGGAATAAATTCTGACGGAGGTTATAACTCAGTTTGCTTGCTCTATGACGGTCGGTCTATGACGGTTCAGATAGGGGAGAGGCATTTGAAAACTGTTTTTGTCATAGATGCACCTAAGTTTGAGTATCCTTTCAAGGTCGGAACTGTTACCGGGCCAAGAAGTGTAACGCAAGTTAAGCGTATTCAATTCCATTCCAAGTTGCAGGCCGAAAAGGCAAACTTAACAGGCTATACCTATCAGCAGATTGATTCCATTATTGCAAAATCGAGAGATGTCAAGGAAGGCTATTGGCTGTACCTTGACCGCGTAATGGATGGGGAGAAATCGCGCCTTGGCGGAAAGTATCGTCTTGCAGTTATTAGAAAAGAAGTCGGGTATGACATTCTTTATATGTCAGGAGCAGATGTCTTTCCGCATATTTGGAAGCCACTAATGCTTAAGGGGCGTTTGGAAGATACGCAGTTTTTAGATAATTACAATGTTATTTGGTATGATGCGGAAAAGAAAGTAATAGATGATGACGGGTTCGCAACTTTTACAGATAATATAATGACAATACATTTGCCTTTAAATGGTATTGAGGTGCGTTTTCAAAAGTTAAAATAATATGAAATACCCATGAGATAAAAAAATCACGCCAAAGAGAATGAAAATTATTAAGCTGAAGTTACCTTTGTAGTATATAACCCTACAAACGTGACGCTTATGGCAGAAGTAACATTCCCTCAGTTGGTACAGCGTGCTTGCGGTATCGACGTCCACTTGAAGGTTGTGGTGGCGACAATTGACGGAGTTGGTCTTGAACGAGAGACTCGCTCATTTAAAACCTTCACGAGTTCTTTGAACGAATTGAAAGAATGGTTATTGTCTAACGGTGTTACCCACGTTGCTATGGAAAGCACCGGTGTCTATTGGAAGCCTGTTTACAAGATACTTGAAGGTTCCATTCCCAATGTTTGGATTGTGAACGCCCGCCATATAAAGAATGTGCCAGGTCACAAAACTGACAAGATGGACAGTGAATGGATCTGCAAATTACTTTTGGCAGGTCTGTTAAAGCCAAGTTACATACCTCCTAAGGAGCAACGCCAACTGCGTGACCTGACCCACTATCGCAACAAGCTTATCCAACAGATAGCTTCAGAGAAGAACCGTATGATGCGTATTCTTGAAGACTGCAACATCAAGCTTTCAAGTGTAGTAAGTAATACAAGCGGTACGACAGCTACTTCTCTTATTGATATGTTATGCGAAGGCAAGAAGCTTACTTTGGATGACATCAAGTCTGTTTATCACGGTAAACTGTCAGCCAGTCCCGGAAGAACTGCTGGAAGCATGCACAGGATTTGTTGAGGAACATCATATCTATCTGCTTCAAATGATCCGTAAGGATATTGATCAGACCCAGATTTTGGTAGACAAGCTTTCTCAGCGTATTAAGACTTTGCTGTCAAAGTACGAGAATGTCCTTGAACTTCTCAGGGAGATTCCCGGTTTTAGCACCAAGGTTGTAGAGGATCTGGTTTCTGAGATAGGTCTTGACATGTCCCACTTCCCTTCTGAAAAGCATCTTTCGTCCTGGGCCAGTCTTTCTCCGGGCAACAACGAAAGTGCGGGCAAAAAAAAAGCGCACGAATCACTCACGGAAACAAACAGGTAAAGGCGGTAATCACAGAAGCCGCATGGGCTGCGACCCGTACAAAGAATACGTTTTTTAGTGAGAGATACCATCGTATAGCTGCCCGCAGAGGAAAGAAACGTGCCTTGATTGCAGTGGGACATTCTCAGTTGATATCCGTTTATCTGATACTGAGTACAGGGTCCCGTTACCATGAACTTGGAGCACAATATATGCAATCCAAGATAGAGCAGAAACGCAAGACGTATTTGTCTTCGGAACTTAAAAAATTGGGGTATCAGGTTTCACTGACCAAAACACCTATGGAAGCAATTCCTAAATAGCAAAATAGACCAAAGGCCGATTTTTACTGGAATTACCACAGTCCGATTATGAAATTGGTCTCAACAGTTAAGCACCAAAGATTGTGACTTATGTACACGTGTATGAAACTTTTTAATTCTTAACTGTTGCTGTTTTATCGTTAAACAATAGCCGCACTTATGCTATCATGAGTGCTAATCTTTCTTTTGTCCAAAAGACTCGGTTTTATAGTAATTTTAGTATAAACCTGTCCTACAACACAAGTGGGACGCTTAATATTTACGTATGAAATTTCTCAACTTTCAAGCCGAAGTTAGCAACAGCCTTTTCCTTAACCAATTGCCATTGAGCAGCAGGAAGCATTTTGTCGTATTCTTCGTTAATGTTCTCTTCGGTCATCTTTTCGTTAGTCTTAACGAGCCATTTCTTCAAGAACTCAGCAGGCAATTCCAAAGCACCAACTTTTTCAGAAATTACCTTTTCAGCGTCGATAGTGAAACGGTAGTTGCTGTCTAATTTGAGTTGGTTAGCAATCATCTCGCGAAGAGCGTTGTTGTATTCTTCTTCGTTGTGAACTTTATCTTTGCCAAAAACTTGGTCAAAGTATTCCTGATTTTTTTCAGCCAATTTAAGGACGATGATTTCTTTGATTTCGAATTGGAAGTCAGAGTCAACGCCTTCAGCAGCTTCCTTATCGATATTAAGCATAGAAGCAACTTCAGCAACGCTGTCCTTAGCAGCAGCCTTAGGGTTGAAAACAACCTTATCACCAACTTTCTTGCCTAAGAATTTAGCGGCTTCGTCAGTAGTTGAAAGGTATTCCATAGAAACGATAGTTGAATCAGTGAAGATACCGCCTTCTTTAACAGCACCGTCAGCCAATTCAACAACAGAACCCTTAACCAAAGCAGTAGCATCTACTTCTTCGCCCTTTTCTTGAGAACCGAAGCGGCGTTGGAATGCTTCGTCTTGACGAGCAAGCATTTCGTCATTTACTTCGATAGTGTAGTAAGGAATAGTCATATCCTTATCAATCTTAACTTCAAATTCAGGAGCGAAGCCTACTTCGAAACTGAAAGTGTATTCCTTTGCAGAGAAGTCAACTTCTTGTGATTCGTTAGCAGAAAGTGGTTCGCCAAGAATTTGCAATTTGTTGTCTTCGATATATTTGAATAACGCGTTAACAGTTTCGCGGTTGATAACGTCAGCAAGAACTTCCTTGCCGAATTTCTTTCTAAGGATTCCTTCTGGAACTTTACCAGCACGGAAACCGTCGATATGATGTTTTTGACCAATAGCCTTTAGGTCTTTTTTTACTTTGTCTTGGTAATCTGTTTCTACAAGCGACACTGTGATAATACCACTCACATTGCCGGTTTTCTCCATTGTTACGTTCATAAATCGTACTTTTGTATTTAATTACTAATTACTTATTCTATTTCTTTTCGAACTGCAAAATTACATTTATTTAAAAGTATTAGCAAATTTCGTGCCATCTTTTTGGCATTTCTGGCATTATTTTATGAATTATTCTATTATGGGTGGTAGTAATTTGGCTTTTATGTAATTTAAGACTTTTATCATAATAGATAACCAGAAATGGTGTCAAATTCTAAAAAGAACTTTTTTTGACCAAATCAGCCGATTTTTTTTAAGTTTTTGCAAAAGATTTTGCTTGTATGAAAAATTATCGTACTTTAGTGGTTCATAATTTTTCAACACTATGGAAAGACAGATAGCACCATCAGAACTGATCATTAATTCCGACGGTTCTGTATTTCATCTACACGTTAAGCCGGAGATGCTGACTGATAATATTATTTTGGTGGGCGACCCTGGTAGAGTTAACCTTGTTGCATCGTTTTTCGATGAAGTTACTGCAGAGGTGTCAAGCCGTGAGTTTCATACAATCTGTGGTAAGTATAAAGGCAAACCAATTATGTGTGTATCGCATGGAATTGGCCCTGATAATATCGATATTGTTGTCAATGAATTGGATGCGTTGGCAAATATAGATTTTAACACTCGCACTGTTAAGAAAGATTTCCGTCAGTTGACGATGGTTAGAATTGGCACCTCTGGTTCTATTCAGGAAGATATCCCTGTAGGAAGTATGGTAATTTCTCGCCGCTCCCTTGGTATTGACGGTGCGTTCCATTTCTACAAAAACTCAGAAACGGTTAGGGATATTGCAATGGAAGATGCTTTTATAGAGCAATGCAACTGGCATAAAATTTGGAATCATCCTTATATTGTTGAGGCTGATGAGGAACTTTGCGAAAGATTGATGACTCCAGAGATGTTTAGCGGTATAACTATTACAGCCGGCGGTTTCTATGGCCCGCAGGGTCGTGAGTTGAGATTGCAGATTGCCGATGAGAATTTCAAGGAAGTTTTGCATAAGTTTAATTATAATGGGCATCGCATAACAAACTTTGAAATGGAAAGTGCAATGGTTGCTGGTTTGGCTAAGTTGATGGGCCATAAAGCGGTTACAATTTGCTCAATCATTGCTGGAAGAATGACAAACAAGGCTAATACGAACTATAAGGGATCAATTGAGGACCTCATTAAAATTGTTCTTGAAAAGTTGTAGTTAATATTTTAAATTTAATTGATATGGCAAACAAGCGTGATTTAAAAAAGTATTTGCATGCAATGACTGAAGATCTTGCTGCTGAAACAGTGTTTATCCAGCATTTTTATGATGGCATTGATGCTGAGAAGGTAGATGCAATTCTGGATAAAATTTTAGCGTTGCAGTTGAAGTCTTTAGCAGAAGTTACTGTTTCATTTGACAAGACTTTGAAGACTTCTTTCAATGGTAATTTGAGCGAGTATAGAAAGGAAAAATACAAATACTATAAAAATTGCTATTCTGTACTGCTCTCTGAATTTGAAGAAGGCGTTGGTGAGATTCTTAAAGAAATGAATGGTTTGCTTTCAAAGGAGCAACTTGAAGAAAATAAGAAGTTGGCTAATGCTTAATTAGCTGAATCTAATTTATAGGCTGCGCTTAATTGTTAAGTGCAGTCTTTTTTTTATTATTAATTTCATAAATATCCCATATAGGACAATGATTCGAACGGAAAGAATAATTTGTTGCTGCTTTTTGTAAAACAATATAACAATATATGTTGTTATGCAAGGACAAACTCAAAATTATAAAGAAATGAAAATTACAAAAAAAATTGCAGCCGTTTTGGCTTCATTGTTTTTAGTACCATCTGTGTCTGCAGTTGCTGCTGGTTTTGATACTGGTTATAGAGGATTTGTTGACCTTGGTTATACTGTAGGTGTTGGCGATTATAGTGATGGTCGCTTTGAAATGACAACAACTCACGGATATCAGGCTTTGCCGTGGCTTTTTGTCGGTGGCGGTCTTGGTGTAAACGCGTGGGGTGACGGCATTGTTTCAGTTCCTATCTTTGCAGATGCACGATTTGATATCTGTAAGGGAGTGTTTACAAATAGCCGTTTGAATCCGTTTGTTGACGTTAAAATCGGTGGTTCTGCCGGTGACGCTCACGGTTTCTATTTCCATCCTTCAGTAGGTTTGAGATTTGCTGCTCTTGACAAGCTTGGCGTATCTTTTGCTATTGGTTATACATTGAATAATGTTGAAGTCGCTGACTTTGGTCCGTGGGGTTCTATCGATGAGAACTTAGGCGGTATCAGTTTCAAGGTAGGCGTGGATTTTTAGGTAATTAGATTTTAATATTTGAGGTGGGTCGTGAGGCCCACCTTTTTTCTGCGTTAAAAATGCGTTGGTTCTTTGTTTTTTAGATACAGGTTGCTATATTTGCAATTACTAAAATAACAATACTATGGAAAGATTTAAGAAATTATTTTTAATAGCAGTATTGCTCTTGATTTCTATGCCAATGTCAGGTCAAGGCTTGTCAAAAGGTTATCGTGGGTTTGTTGATATCGGTTACACGATTGGTGTGGGGGATTTTGATAATGGGCGTTTTGAAATAACGACTTCTCACGGTTACCAATTTAATTCGTGGCTTTTTATTGGTGGCGGTATGGGTATTAACCGCTGGAGTGGTAATTTGGATGCAACTTCAACCCCGCTATTTGGGGTGATAAGGTTTGACGTGCCTTTTGGCGGCAAGTTTAGCCCGTTTGTTGATTTCAAGATTGGTGGAAATTTGGGGGATATGAGAGGTTTCTATTTCCATCCGTCGATAGGAGGTCGCTTTTCGCTAAATGAAAAGTGCGGTTTGACGCTTGCTGTTGGGTATACATTGCAAAAAGCAAGAGTTTATTGGCGAGATGTTGAGTGGACAATAGAAAACTTTGGAGGAATAAGCATAAAAGCAGGTTTGGATTTTTAAAAAATTTAGTTGTTGGCGTTATAACGCAAATAAAAAAGGTTGTATCAAAACTAAGTTTGAAACAGCCTTTTTTTGTTGTCCAGGAAGGACTCGAACCCTCACAGGCGGAACCAGAATCCGAAGTGCTACCATTACACCACTGGACAATTCCTTAATTCTGATGCAAAGGTAGTGAGTAGTTTTCGTTTGTGCAAATGTTTTCTATGATTTTTTATTGTAATTTGCCAAGTTTTACATTATTTTATTGATGCATAGTTTGTTATATAGGAGGCAAATATTGTTCTATAACAGCTCTTATCATTTGTCTATCCTTTAAATTGTGTATTCTTAAAACAATAAGGCGTACTGGAATTGTACGCCTTATTTTTCTACAGTTATAAATATCTTATTTCATTGTTTCAATGTACTTGCGAAGAGCGTCATTGGTTGGGTCAAGTTCAAGATACTTTTGATAGTAAAGTTTAGCGTTTGCTTTATAAGCGTCAGCCTCTGGATTATCCTTGCCTGTATTTGACATGTAGTAGTTTGCGTAGTACATATAGATTTCTTTGAGTGCTTCGTTTTTCTTTTCAGCCTCAAGTTCAGTGTTGGCGTTTATTATTTCTTCAGTTTTCTTGTAAGCGTCCATAGCAAGACCAGCCTTCATATTTCTTCCTCCTTTTGCTACATAAAGGCGAGCCTTTCTTTGAGCGATACGGTAATCATCTGGAACCAAAGCCAATACTTCATCGATTACTGTAAGACCTTTGTTAAGTGCAGCTTCTTTTTCTTCTTCAGTTAAAGCTGTTGCAATGATATTGATGTACTTGCTTGCAAGAACGTATTTGTCGTTAGTTGAAGGATCTCCTTTGTCAACGAATTTCTGATAGCATTCAGCAGATTTAACGAAGTATTTTGCACGTTTAACAGAATCTGTTTCTTCGATACCTGCAGATTGATATGCACTACTCAAATCCTTAAGAGTTTCAAGTTTGTCCGGGTTAACGTCAACAGCCTTTTGGAATGCATCCAATGCTTCTTCCTGTTTGCCAAGTTTTTTTAGAACATCACCGTAAGTAGTGTAGTCGTTTGCTGAGAATAGGTTGTTTTCTCCAGTTGAAGCGAAGAAAGGAGTTGCAAATTTTTCAGCGTCAGCCCATCTTTCCAAAGCGGCAGCGTTGATGAAGCGCATACGTTTCATAAGGAATGAAGAAGGGTTCTTTTGAAGTTGTTGTTCAGCACGAGCAAGTGATTCTTCGTACTTTTTGCCAAAGTAAAGAAGAACTGCGTATCTTTCTTCGTCAGAAGCAAAGTGGTTAGGATTTTCAACCACTTTCTTGTACTCGTCAGCAGCTAAGTCCATTGGTCGTTTTCGTAAAGTTTTTCAGCCAATTCGCGTTGAGCAAGAAGAGAGTTTGGCTTTTGGGAAACAATTTCTCTCAATTTATCAATAGAAGCACTTGGATTGATGCGGAAGTAAGTGTTCGCGTATTTTACGTAAGCGATAGTTCTGCCACTGTCAAACATTGTAGCCATTTCGTAGTAACCAGCAGAGTCTCCGTAGTTTTGTTGGTCAGCGTAAACGTCACCTTCAAACACGTAGATTGAAGCATCTTTCTTATTTGCTTTCTTTGCTTTTTTTACGAACTCGTTCCATTCCTTGTTGTATTTAACTTTGTCTGTTTTGTAGTAAGCACGAGCGATTTCGATTTTAACGGCAGCGTCTTTTTTATCGATTTTTTCTGCTTCTTTAAAGAGGTCTTCAGCAGCAGAAGTGTTGTTTGATTGAAGAGCGAGCACGCCTTTACCTACATAGTTGTATGCGTATTCTGCGTTAGCGGCAATACCTTTGTTGAACCATTCTTCAGCGGTAGCCTTGTCTCCTTTTTCAAGAGCAATACATCCAAGGTAGTAATATGCTTCAGCCTTGTTTGTTTCAGCGTCGTTAAGTGTTTTGTTAAGAACTATTTCAGCATTTTTTGCTTGGCCAACTTGGTAGTATTCAACACCATCGATGTAGCCGTCTGCAAAAGCGGCGAAAGCACCGCCGCCCAAAAGTGCCAATGTCAATAAAAATTTAGATTTCATTGTTTGATGATTTTTATTTGTTATTTATTAATATAATTCTACTGTTCTCAAGGGTATGTTTGCCGGAAGTATGCCAGTACCAAGAATTATCTTTTGGCTGACAAAGCCGGTCAGGAATGTAAAGAATCCGTGAGACAAACTTCCACCAGGAGCGGTTGTAATTGCGTAAATGCTTCTATATAGTGGGTATTCTCCGCTGTATATATAATATTGGTATGGTTTGTAAGCAACAGGATTGTCGTCTCTCCTTATTGAAATAACTTTTATGTCTTTAACTATTTTGTTTTTTTCATCACCTGCAAGTTCTGTAACCTCTTCTTTGTTCAGTTCTTCAACGCGTTCCTTTATAGTCTGCTCATTGGTCGTTGTTCCGTCAAGGTCAGAGTTTAGCCATGTAACGCCGATAACACCAAGTGCGTTTTTGCGTTTTTTTACCGCTTCGAAAACCTCTTTGTTTGTTTTTTGGGCAAAAACGTTCTTACCGAAGTCTGCACCATTTGTAAGGGAATCTTTCATGTATTTGACAGTGCTTGAGCCTTGATTGTCGAAAACAATCATTATTTCTCCAGATTTGTTTGGTGAAATTTCGCCCCAGTCCTTGGTTTTTCCAAGTAGAATGTCACGCAGTTCGCTTTTCGATAATTCTTCGATAGGATTCGCATTATTTGCAATAATGGCAATTGCGTCAACTGCAATTTTCTGGCTTTTAACATGTCGGTTGATGCTGTTGAGGTATTCAGTTGTTTCTTTTGAAAGTTCGTGTGATGTTACAATAAAGTTAGTTTTACCTTCAACGAGAGAATCAATGGCAACATCTTCCGGAACATAGAAAGGAATAACGGAAGCCTTGGGATATGTAAATTCAAAAACATCAACTTCCTGCTCCATGATGTTTGCAAAACTTTCGTCGCACATTATGGAGGTCATTCCGCTTGTTGTTGAATCGGTGGGCTTGTGTCTGCTGCATGAAGCAAAAGCGATTGAACAAGCCCAAAACAAACAAAGTAAATTTTCCTATCCTTTTCATATTGTAAAATTTAACGGTAGTCAAGACCTTTAATTTGCCTGTATCCCCTGTATAGTCCGTATGCAATAAGTAGCCCTCCGATGGAGTAGTAAATTGCAGGGTTGCTCCACCCGAAGAAATTGAAAATCATCAGCATACCCATTCCAAGGTAAATGAATACCATCATTATGCCAAAAAGCACTCTGATAAGTTTATGTGGTTTCTTTTTTTCGTTATCCATTTTAGTCAGGTTTTTAGTAAAAACGCGGTAAAAAGTACCTTGTTATACTACTTCGTGACAAAAATAATAAAAAAGATTTAGAGAAAGTCCGCTTTTTGTAAATCTTAACCATAATTTCCTATATTTTTTTCAAAAATGAGGCTTGAAACGGAAAAACCAAAAGAAAAAAGGTGTAAAAGTTTGTTTTTTATCAATTGTAACAGCCAGATTTCTTAGCGAAAAAATTAGGTTTGTTATAATGAAAGGCACAAAAATCAAATAAAAGAATAAAAGTCGTAAAAAAATGATTGATAAATAGTTGTGGTATCTAAAAATAATTTATACCTTTGCACCCGACTATATAGCAATATAATGTCTAACGATTAAATTAACTTTAGTATTAACAATTTATTTAAATGAGCGAATTAAAAAATTCACCAATCGAAGATTTTGACTGGGATTCATACGAGAACGGTCAAGACGTAGAAGGCAAATCTCGTGAAGAGTTGGTCAAAACCTACGATGAGTCTTTGAACACAATCAAAGACAAGGAAGTAATCGAAGGTACAGTTATCTCCATCAACAAGCGTGAGGTAGTTGTTAACATTGGTTACAAATCAGACGGTATCATTCCAATGAATGAGTTCCGTTACAACCCAGACTTGAAAATCGGTGATACTGTAGAAGTATATATCGAAAATCAAGAAGATAAGAAAGGTCAATTGATTCTTTCTCACAGAAAAGCGCGTGCAGCACGTAGCTGGGATCGCGTTAACGAAGCCCTTGAAAAAGACGAAATCATTAAGGGTTACATCAAGTGCCGCACGAAGGGCGGTATGATTGTTGACGTATTTGGAATCGAAGCATTCTTGCCAGGTTCACAAATCGACGTTAAGCAAATCCGCGACTATGACGTATTCGTTGGTAAAACAATGGAATTCAAGGTCGTTAAGATTAATCAAGAATTTAAGAATGTAGTCGTTTCTCACAAGGCTCTTATCGAAGCAGAACTTGAGCAACAGAAGAAAGACATCATCGCTAAACTTGAAAAGGGTCAAGTTCTTGAAGGAACAGTTAAGAATATCACTTCTTACGGTGTATTCATCGACCTTGGTGGCGTTGACGGCTTGATTCACATTACAGACCTTTCTTGGGGCCGTGTTAACGATCCTAACGAAGTTGTTGCTCTTGATCAAAAACTCAATGTCGTTATCCTTGACTTCGATGACGAAAAGAAGAGAATTGCACTTGGCTTGAAGCAACTTCAACCGCACCCATGGGATGCTCTTGATGAGAACCTCAAGGTTGGTGACAAGGTTAAAGGTAAAGTCGTTGTTATGGCTGACTACGGTGCGTTTGTTGAAATCGCTCCGGGCGTCGAAGGTCTTATTCACGTTTCAGAAATGTCTTGGTCACAACACTTGCGTTCTGCACAAGACTTTATGAAAGTTGGTGATGACGTTGAAGCTGTTATCCTTACTCTTGACCGCAAAGAGCGCAAGATGTCACTTGGTATCAAGCAACTTAAGGCTGATCCATGGGAAAATATCGAAGGTAAATACCCAGTTGGTTCTAAGCACTCTGCAAAAGTTCGCAACTTCACTAACTTCGGTGTATTCGTTGAATTGGAGGAAGGCGTTGACGGCTTGATTCACATTTCAGACCTTTCTTGGACTAAGAAAATCAAACACCCAAGCGAATTTACACAAATCGGTGCTGATATCGACGTTCAAGTTCTTGAAATTGACAAAGAAAACCGTCGCTTGAGCCTTGGACACAAGCAATTGGAAGAAAATCCTTGGGATGTTTTCGAAACAGTATTTACTGTGGGCAGCATTCACGAAGGTACTATCATCGAGTTGCTCGATAAGGGTGCTGTTATCGCATTGCCTTACGGTGTTGAAGGTTTCGCTACTCCAAAGCACCTTGTTAAGGAAGATGGTTCTCAAGCACAAGTTGACGAAAAACTTGACTTCAAGGTTATTGAGTTCAACAAGGAATCTAAGAGAATTATCCTTTCTCACAGCCGAATTTTCGAAGATGAAGCAAAGGCTGAAAAGGCAGAAGCAAAGAAGGCTTCAAGAAAGGCTAAAGCAGAAGAAACTGCATCAAGCACACCAATCGAAAAAACAACTCTTGGTGATATTTCTGCTCTTGCTGCTCTTAAAGAAAAAATGGAAAAGGGCGAAAAGTAAGAATCTGTTGATTGATAATCAATATTCAGTAAAAGAGGAAGCGTTAGTTTCCTCTTTTTTATTTATATGGTGGTATTTGTAGTCTTTATTTTGTAAATTTGCAATACGATATAGCCTTTGTGGAAACTATTATTATTAGTTATTTAATTTCTTACAGGAATTGAGTGGGAATTTTGGGTGCCAACCATTATTCTAATGTTAAGCCTATTTTCAAAAAGCCTAAAGGATAAAGCGTTTCGCCATTTTATTTTCAAAAATTGCAATAAAAGCCATGCTGTTGCGTTATTAATATTATTAGGAAATAATTATGTTTGAATATATCTCAGGAGAAATTACGGAAATAACACCTACATACGCAGTACTTGACTGTCAGGGTATTGGTTATTATCTGAATATCTCATTAAATACTTATACAGAATTGCAGAAACAGAAGAGGGCAAAGTTATATACTTATGAGGCTATTAGGGAGGATGCACATGTCCTTTATGGCTTCAAGGACAAGTCTGAGCGAGAGATGTTTCTTCAATTAATTACAGTTTCGGGTGTTGGACCTAATACTGCGAGGATGATATTGTCTTCGCTGACTGTTGATGATCTGGGAACGGTTATAGCAACAGGTAATGCTTCGATGCTTAAGTCTGTAAAAGGAATAGGTGCTAAGACTGCTCAGAGGATTATTGTTGATTTGAAGGATAAGATAAAAGTTGGGGAGTCGGCAGGTAGTTTGGTAACAGCAGGAGATAGTTCCGAAGTTTATGAAGAGTCTGTTGCAGCCTTGGTTATGCTTGGATTCCCGAAGCCTGCGGTTTTGAAAGCCGTTGGGAAAATTTTAAAGGAAAATCCTTTGTCAAAAGTTGAAGAAGTTATTAAGATGGCTTTGAAAATTTTGTAGCCTTAATGAAAAATCAGAATAAGTCGAAATATAATTTGTTGATAGTCATAGGCGTAATTGCGTCTATGATGTTCAGTTTTTTTGGATTTTCTCAGCAGAAGAAATCCGAACTTCCCCCTCCTCCGACTTTCTTCGTTGGTAAGAGTTCGGAGCCGAAGGATTCTTCGGAGTTGCCATACGAGGTGAAGAAAACCATTACACCTGGTTATGATGAGTTGCTCGAAAGCAAAAAGTCGCCTATCGACCTTCGTGACCCGTCGAATATCAAGATGGAAACGGAATATGATGTGGAGACAGGTTGCTATATTGTTCGTACAAAGTTGGGTGATAAGGAGATAACGACTCCATTTTATTTGTCGGCAGCGGATTATAATAATAAGGAAATCCGAGAGTCGATGATGGACTACTATCGCAAAAAGAACTCCGAGTTATATGAAAAGAAGGATAAGGATAAATTCAATATCTTTGATATGAAGTTTGCCCTTGGTCCTTTGGAAAAGGTTTTTGGTCCTGGTGGTGTTCTATTGAAGACTCAGGGTTCTGTGCAGGTTCAGATGGGCGTTAAGTCAAACAAAACTGACAATCCTGCGTTGCCGGCAAGTGCCCGTCGCAAGACCTATTTTGATTTTGACCAGAAAATTCAGGCTACTGTGGATGCGTCTGTGGGTGATAAGTTAAAGTTTAATATGACTTATAATACTGATGCTACTTTCGATTTTGATAGTAAAAACCTTAAACTCAAGTATGAAGGTAAGGAAGATGAAATCATCAAGAGCATAGAGGCTGGTAATGTCTCAATGACTACGGGGTCTTCGCTAATAAAGGGAAGTACCTCTCTCTTTGGTTTCAAGACAAAATTGCAATTTGGAAAATTCTCAGTAACAGCCCTTGTCTCTCAGCAAAATTCCGAGTCACAAACGGTTAATTCCAAGGGCGGTGCGCAGAAAACAAAGTTTACTATCAACGGCGATGACTACGATAAAAACCGTCACTTCTTCCTTTCTCATTTTTTTCGAGACAATTATGACAAGTTCGCTTCAAAATTGCCTTATGTGTCATCAGGTATAAACATTACGCGTATTGAAGTCTGGATAACCAACCAGCGAGGGACATACGATGAGGCGAGAAATATTGTCGGTTTTATGGATTTGGGTGAAAATACAGTATTATCGAACAGTCACTGGGTTCCTGATATGGCAACAGCCGTTCCGCACAATAACTCCAACTCCTTGATGAACGAGATAAAGACGAATTATCCGAATGCTCGTTATATCAGTTCCGTTTCTTCTGCATTGGAGCCGTTAACGGCGTATGGTATAGAGGGTGGACGTGACTATGAAAAGATAGAGAGCGCTCGTTTGCTTTCAAGCAGTGAGTATCGGCTTAATGAATCATTGGGTTATATCTCCCTTAACTCAGCTTTGAATGCCGATGAGATTTTGTGCGTTGCTTATGAATATACTTATCAGGGCAAGGCTTATAAAGTTGGTGAATTTTCAAGTGATATTTCTGATTCCAGTCAATCGCTGTATCTGAAACTATTAAAGGGATCAACAGTTTCTCCTAAGTTTGCGAACTGGGATTTGATGATGAAGAACGTTTATTCATTGGGAGCATATCAAGTTCAAAAAGAAAATTTTAAGTTGAATATCAAGTATTTGAATGACACATCAGGTACTTCGGTTCAATTCTTGCCAGTTGACCCTATCCGCAACGTTCCTTTGCTTCGTGTGATGAATCTTGACCGCTTGGACTCTAACAATGAAAACCATCCTGACGGTTTTTATGATTTTGTTGAGGGATATACCGTAGTTGCTTCTCAAGGAAAGATTATCTTTCCTGTTGTTGAGCCATTCGGTTCGCATCTTGAAAATGCTATTACGGATAAGGAAGAGGCTAAAAAGTATGTATATAAGGAACTTTATGATTCAACACAGACAGTAGCCAAGCAATTCCAGGATAAGAATAAATTCATAATGGAAGGTGAATACCAGGCATCGTCGGGTTCACAAATTCGCCTTAATGCAATGAATGTACCTCGCGGGTCTGTAGTAGTAACTGCTGGTGGCGTTACGTTGGTGGAAAATAGTGACTATACTGTTGATTACAATATGGGTATTGTAACTATTACCAACCAAAGCATCATTGATTCAGGAGCAAATATCAGCGTTTCTCTTGAAAACCAGTCGCTTTTCAGTATGCAGAGAAAGACTTTGTTGGGCTTGGATATGAACTATGCTTTCAATAAGGATTTCAATATTGGTGGTACCTTGATGCACTTCTCTGAAAAGCCGCTTACTGAAAAGGTTAATATCGGTGACGAGTTGATAAACAATACAATTTGGGGTTTGAATCTGTCATATAACAAGAGTTTTATGTGGCTGACCAATCTTGTCAATAAGATTCCGACTGTTAATGCAACTGCTCCGTCAACGCTTAGCATTCAAGGCGAATTTGCACAGTTGATTCCTCATAAAAAGAAGACCGGTTCAAATTCCGGCAGTTCTTTTATCGACGATTTTGAAACATCGCAGAATACAATTGACATACGTTCTCCTTATTCTTGGTTCTTGGCATCAACGCCATACGACCCATCTTCTGATGCCTTGTTCCCAGAGGCTGCTCTTTCAAATAATATTGATTATGGCAAGAATAGGGCGTTACTGGCATGGTACTATATTGACCGTATGTTTACTCAAAAGAACTCATCTCTTTGCCCTGCATATTTGAAAAATGACCTTGAGCAGTTGTCAAGTCCTTACGTTAGGGAAGTCACAACCCGTGAAATTTGGCCAAACAGAGAGTTGAATTACGGTGAGGCATCTGCTATTCAGACGTTGAACCTGTCATTCTATCCGACAGAGAGAGGTCCTTATAACCTTGATGCAACAAATATTGATGCTGAATTTAATCTTCTCAATCCTGAAAAGCGTTGGGGCGGTATAATGAGGAAATTGGATAACACCAATTTTGAGTCATCTAATATCGAGTATATCCAGTTCTGGATGATGGATCCATTTGCCGTTGAAGATGCGACAAATGAGGGCGGTGACCTCTATTTCAACTTGGGAGAGGTTAGTGAAGATATTTTGAAGGATGGCTTTAAGGCATACGAAAACGGTAACCCTATTGATGGCAGCACGAAAAATATGCGAGAAACTGTTTGGGGTAGGGTATCAACCGAAACTTCTCTAACTTATGCTTTCGATAATACAGCGGGAGCGCGTAAGTTCCAGGATGTTGGTCTTAACGGTCTTCATACAGAGGCGGAATTCTCATTCAGCACATATAGCGAATATCTTAAGCAGTTGCGTGCAAAATTGTCACCAACGAAGATTGCGGAACTTGAGTTAGACCAGTTCTCTCCGTTTAATGACCCTGCCGGTGACAATTACCATTATTACCGTGGATATGACTATGATGAGCAGCAGGCTTCAATTCTACAAAGATATAAGCACTATAATGGAGTTGAAGGCAACTCCCTTGGCGAAGATGACACAAAGGATAATCTTTACCAGTCTTCACGTAGTGTTCCTGATGTGGAAGACATCAATCAGGATAATACTTTGAACGAGTATGAGCGTTATTACCAATACCATATCTCATTGAGAAAGGAAGATATGGTTGTTGGCCAGAACTATATTACCGACAAGCAAGTTTCAACTGTGCCTTTGCGTAATGGTAAAAAGGAAGAGGTTATTTGGTATCAGTTTAAAATTCCTTTGAAGGATTATCAGAAAATCGTTGGTTCAATCTCCGATTTTTCTACAATCCGCTTTATCAGAATGTTTATGACAGGATTCAAGAAGGAAGCGCATTTGCGTTTTGCAACCCTTGAACTTGTCAGGGGAGATTGGCGGTCATACGACTATGACTTGAATTCAAGAGGAGATGTTCCAGCTGAAGGCAAGTTGGATATGTCTGTAGTTAATATTGAGGAAAATTCAGGTAAGGAACCAGTTAACTATGTTCTCCCTCCTGGAGTCAACCGTATTGTTGACCCTGGACAGTCGCAAATTACGCAGTTGAATGAGCAATCCTTATCATTAAAGGTTACAGATCTTAAAGCAGGTGATGCCCGCGCAGTATATAAAAACACTACGTTGGACTTGAGATTGTACAAGAGAATTCAGATGTTTAACCACGCAGAAAGATTGATTTCCGATGTTACAAAGAATCTTAAAGATGGTGATTTGTCTGTTTTCTTGAGATTGGGTACTGATATAAAGAACAACTACTATGAGTATGAAGTTCCAATGAAACTTACTCCGCATGTTGAAAACGGCAAAAAATATAATACATACAGTACGACAGACAGATATATTGTATGGCCGGAAGAAAACTTTATGGATATTTCAACAGAAGTATTTACGGATTTGAAGAAAGAACGCAACGTTAAGAAAAACGAGTCTGAAAGTGGAGTTTCATATACAACTCTTTATTCATCATACGACCCTAACCATGATGGTAATAAGGTGAGTGTTATTGGTAATCCTTCCCTTAGTGATGTTCGTGTTGTTATGGTCGGTGTGAGAAATAATTCAAGCACAGACAAGAGCGGAGAAATATGGATTAACGAATTGAAGGTTACCGATTTTGATGAAGACGGAGGTTGGGCAGCAAAGGCAAATATCAATCTCGGTATCAGTGATATTGCAACAGTCAACTTTGGCGGACACATTGAAACAGTAGGTTTCGGTGGCGTTGACCAGAGCCTTGCCAACAGGCGTTTAGATGATTATAAGCAATATAATGTTGCAACTCAAGTTGACCTCGGAAGATTTTTACCTGAGAAAGCAAAATTGAAGGCTCCAATTTACTATTCTGTTACAAAGGAGAAAAATTCACCTAAGTATAATCCTCTTGACCAGGATATTAAATTAAAAGATGCGTTGGACCTTGCAAAGGATAAGGCAGAGCGTGATTCAATAGAGAATTATGCTATTGAGCAGTCAACAGTAAAGAGTTTCAGTATCTCTGGCTTTAATTTTGGTGTTAAGGGCAAAACGCCGATGCCTTGGGACCCGGCTAACTTTACTTTGAACTTCTCTTTCAATAAGCAGGAAAATATTTCACCTACTATTGAGTATGAACATATAAACGATTATCGAGGTAGTTTCCAGTATGCGTTTAGTCCGTACTTTAAGCCTCTCAAGCCGTTTAAGTTTATCAAGAGCAAGTCAAGGAATCTCAAGTTCTTTAAGGATTGGGAACTCAATTACCTTCCTACTTCTTTGAACTTCCTAACAAATATGACCCGCTACTATTATGAGCAGCAGTCGCGCAATGAGGCTGACGTTTCTGTTGATATCCCTGTATCGGTCAGCAAAAATTTCTATTGGGACCGCCAGTTTGCATTAAACTGGAATTTGACAAAGTCATTCTCTGTATCGTTTACTTCAAATACAATGGCACGCATTGAGGAGGCTATGGGGCAGGTTAATAAGAAACTTTTCCCCGATAAGTACAAAGAATGGAAAGATACTGTTATGAATAGTATAAAGGGCTTTGGTACTCCGTGGAACTATGACCAGACATTTACGATGACTTATAAGGCTCCTTTCAACAAAATACCAGTCTTGGATTTCTTGTCGGCTAATGCAACATATAATGCAACTTACCAGTGGGATAGGGGTGCTGAAGTTGAAGGCAGTGTTGTTGGTAATTCAATTGCCAATAATGCCGTTTGGAATGTTGACGGAAAGATTAATTTCGAAAGCCTTTACAATAAGAGCAAGTACTTGAAGGAAATCAATAAGAAATTTTCTGCAAGCAGCAGGTCTATGGCTAATCGTAAGGCAAAGAAATATCAGCGAACATATCAGTTGAAGGATACATTGATTGACGTTCGTCACAATTTGCGAACAAAAAAAGTTATCATTAAAGCAACTACTTTAGACGGTAAGCCTTTCCCAATCAAGACAAAGGTAGTTGACGATAATAGCATTCAGATTTTGACAACGGGAACGAAAAATATCAAATTGACCGTTACCGAGAACCTCAAGGCTGATAAGAATTTCTGGAAAGAGTTTGCAGACCATGCAACACGTTTCGCTATGATGGTTCGTAGTGGTAATTTCCGCTGGAGAAATACAAGGACATCGAATATTTCACAATTCGTTCCAGAAGTTGGAGACTTGTTGGGCCAGTCAAAGAATTACGGACCAATGTCACCAGGACTTGACTATGCATTCGGATTTACAGATGAAAGTTATTTGAAGAAGGCGATGGCTCGTAACTGGCTGCTTTGTGATGAGAACCAGACAACGCCGGCAATTTTCTCAAAGACTACCGAATATACCTTTGAATTGCAGTTGGAGCCAATTCGCGGTTTGAAGATTCAGTTAACATCGAACAGAACGGACAACCGAACAAACCAGATACAGTTTATGTATAGCAGTATGCCAACGACACGTTCTGGTAGTTTCAATATGACTACTTGTGCTATAGCAACTGCATTGAGGGGTTCTTCGGCAAAGAATGGTTACAATAGTGATGCTTTCAACAAGTTCCTTGAGTATATTCCGCAGATAGCAGGACGACTTGAGGGAAAATATGTTGGTATGAAGTATCCGTCTGGGGGCTTTATGCAAGGCTCTAATTACGCAGGAAAGCCGTATAATCCGGAAACGGGTGGCGTTCGCCAGTCAAGTGGTGACGTTATGATTCCGGCATTTATCGCTGCTTATACTGGCAAAGACCCTAATAAGGTTACTTTGTCGCCTTTCCCAAGTCTTGCCCACATGTTGCCGAACTGGAGAGTTACTTACGATGGCTTAATTAAAATCGGCAATCTGAAGAAGATTTTCAAGAGTTTCACGTTGACCCATGCTTATCAGTGTACGTATAGTGTAGGTTCATTTACCTCACATACAAATTGGGAAAGCGTTGGCGGTGACCTCGGTTTCACCCTTGATGAGTTGACGCAAAAGCCGGTGCCATCATCTCCTTATAACATCTCATCAGTTACAGTTACTGAAAAATTTGCACCACTATTGGGCGTGGCGGCTACGCTTCACAATAATTTGACCCTAAATGCCGAATACCGTGACAGCCGTACGCTTACTCTCAATTCTGATGCTGGTCAGTTGGTTGAGGCTGTGCAGAAGGCTCTTACTTTCGGAGCAGGTTATAAGATTGCCAATTTCAATAAGGTATTGAAGATTAAAGGACAGCAGAAAGGTTTCAACAATGACTTGACTATTAATGCAGACTTCTCGTTCCAGAATACTCAGGCTTTGATTAGAAAGATTCAGGAGCGTTCAAGTCAGGCAACAAGCGGTACAAAGTCGATTGCAATAAACGTTACTGCAAATTATGCTTTGAGCAAGAGAATTACCGTTTCTGCATTCTTTGACCACCAAATCAACAAACCATTGATTTCGGCAACGGCATACCCAACAACTAACAGTAATTATGGTATTTCGGTGAACCTATCACTTGCAAGATAATTATGACTAAGGTTAATAAAAAATCCGGCTACGATGCCTTTTGGGATAAGATGAGTGGCTTTTATGCTTCCAATTCTGGAATAATCGACAGATGCGTTGTCTTAATCATTTTTTTGGTTTTGTTTGGCACGCGTCTTTACGATATATCTATCAAGAATCAAGTGCATTCTGATGAGGTCTTTTCCTTGATGATTTCAACGGGTAACAAGTATTACAATTCTTCATTACCCGATGCCGTCTATACAGGAAGCGAGTTAAAGGAAATTTTGTCGGCAGACGACAAAGGCGGTTTTGCAGGAGCAATAAGCGATATTGCCCAGTTGTGGAAAAACAATGGAGACGCACCGCATGCAAGCCTTTATTATATGGTTTTAAGGCTTGCTTTGATCGGCTATGACAGTTTTGATGCAAATGAACTGGCTTGGCGTGGGGGATTGCTTAACTTGCTTTTCTTTGCTTTGTCGTTCGTTATAATGTACAGGCTGTTGAGAAAGGTTCTTGGCTGTAATTCGTTGCTTGTGTTTGCCGGTCTTGCCCTGGCGTTCGGCAACTGGCTTAGCGTAAAGAATACTCTGCTTGTTCGAGAATACCAGATTGCGGAAACGGCGATACTTGCATTTACATATATCGGCATTTCACTGATAATTGCCTTGCGAAAAAGGGAAGAGATTAACGTGAAAAAGTATTTTGTAGGAATAGCCCTTTCGGTGGCGTTTGTTATGTCGCTTGGATATTTCAATGCCGTGTATGTAGGGCTTTTCGGAGTTTCAATTCTTTTTGCGGCATATAAGTATAGGCAGAAAAAACTGATATTTTGGTTACTATTGTCCGCGGTGGCAGGTATTGCTGTGGCGTATATAATGTACCCAGGGTTTTTCAATTTCCTTCTCCATGATTCCGTGCATAAGGAAAAGGCTTTTTCAAGTGTCAGAAATATCTACGGTAACGTAGTGTATAGGGATCTGGTAATGCAGTTCTTTACCCTCCCGGAGTTATCCTTGCAGGTATAGCATTATTGGCAGCCTTGATGTGGGGAGATAGAAAGCAACTGCTCAAGAGTGGTAATTTTGCGTGGATTTCGGTGCTTGTGGTGGTTGCAATGTTTGTAATCCAGTATGCGTCGGTGCTCAAAATGCCAAGGTATTATTTTCCGTTAGTACCTTTGCTTGTTTTGGTGGTTTTGCATGTTTTCAAGTGCTTGCCAAAGTCGATGAAAGGTTATTTTGAGTTGCTTTTTATCTTGTATTTTCCTGTTTTGAATGTTCTTTTTCCAACGCGAGTGAACTATCGCTGGAAGAATTTGCATAGCGGTTTGACCCAGGATGCCATTATCCATAAACTAAACCCGAATGAGGTTGCGCAGATTATGCCGTGTATGGAGGATTCTGTCAAATATACGATAACATCACAGGATTATGTAGATATCAGCCGCAGCAAAGAGACTTTTGTTGTAACCAAATTGGCTATAGGTATCAGTAATGATTCTATTCAGTCCATGAAGCGATTGCTTTGGGGAAGGCATATTTTCCTTTATAAGTTTAATTTCATACCAGAGGAGGAAAGAAATAATGAAGGCAAGTAGATTTGTTTTATACTGCACAATGGCGTTTTTGGCTATGGTTTCGTGTAATAAGCCAGACAAAAATGCTTTTGCAATAGATGGCGAACTGCTGAATGGCAGAGTAGCGAATAAGGCATATCTGTATTCTTTTTTGGAAGAATATGACAAACTGAAGTTTGTTGACAGTACTAATGTTATTTCCGGCGAGTTCCATTTTAATGGTGTTTGTGGTGCTCCTAGAGAGGCGTTCATAAAGTTTGATGACGGCTTTTCGTTCTCGTTTATTCTCTCGCCAGACACGTTGCGTGCGCAAGTAGGGAAGAATGGCTATTGCGTTACGGGGTCGCCCCAAAACGAGCGTTTGTCTAAGTTGGTAATGAAGCAGATGAATACTATAAACGAAAAGGCGGCATTACAGGCTCAGTACAACAAATTGCGGTCTGATTCTGTGTTGACAAAGACTCTCGAAGATTCAATTATTGGCAGGTATCGAGGCGTTTCAGCCGAGTTTAGGAAAGATGTAGAGGCTGCAATGGCAGATACTGCAAACCCGTTGCTTGCAAGCCAGGCACGCCGACTTTTCAGCCGTTACCTTCCGAAAGGTAAGTAATTCATTCAGATTGAATGGTCATTTAGGTATGATTGCAAATTCTGTTTGTAACTTTCAGAAATTGGAATATACTCTTTACCGAAGACAATACGTCCTCTGTCGATAATTTTAATCTTGCTTTTTTGAACTATAAAAGAGCGGTGGACCCTGATAAACTGGTTTGCAGGAAGTTTCTCCTCTAATGCTTTCATGCTAATCAGTGACAGAATTGATTTTTGTTGATTTTCCAGCACTATCTTAACATAGTCTTTCAGCCCTTCAATATATAAGATGTTATCAAATGCTATTCTTATCCATTTGTAGTCGCTCTTGACGAATATGCAGTTATCTTGCAGAGTCTTTGTTTGGTTACTTTCAGCCTTAGTTTTCAATTCAAACCATTGTAATGCTTTTTTTGCAGCAGTAATAAAATCAGAATAACTTATCGGCTTTAGGAGGTAGTCAACGGCGTTAACCTTAAAACCGTCGATTGCATATTTATTAAAGGCTGTAGTGAATATTATTCTTGTTTCAGGATTTACCATACTTGAATATTCCAGCCCGCTCAGTTGTGGCATCTGTATGTCAAGGAAGATGAGGTTTACTTCCTTGTTTGAAGAAATGTCGGCAAGGGCCTCAACTGCGCTTGAATACGTTCCAATAAGACATAGGAATGGCGTTTGCTCAACGTATCTTTTTAGAAGTTCAATAGCCAGAGGTTCATCGTCAATGATAATGCAGTTGAGTTTCATTGTTTTTTGTATTTATTGTTAATACTGATGAATATATCTTTCCTTCTTCATCAATACTTTTTTTCCATGAATAATTGCCAGGATATATCATTTCCAATCTTTTTGAAACTTGTTCAAGCCCGACACCGCTACCGCTTTTGTCACTGGCTGATTTGGGGTAGTTGCTATTGACAATTGCACAGCCTATTGAACCGTCGTTGTGCCCGTAAATAGAAATATGAATGAAACTGTCTTCAGTTGGGCTTATGCCATGTTTGAAAGCATTTTCTATAAGTGAGATAAAAATAAGAGGAGCAATCAGCAAAGAGGCATCTTGGTCAACTTCAATGTTAACGGTCAATCGAACTTTGCTTGTTAAGCGGATACGCATCAGTTCTATATAATTTCTTATAAAATCCAGTTCCTTTTCTAATGGGACGAAATTCTGTTGGTTGTCGTATAGAACGTATCTCAACAGTTTGCTGAGTTCTTGAACGGCATTCTGCGCCTTATCGCCATTAATTGCAATAAGGGCATAGATATTATTGAGGGTGTTTAATAGGAAATGCGGATTAATTTGGTTTTTGAGATTTTTAAGTTCTGCTTCAGTTTTCTGCTTTTCAGCCTTTGTCAGTTGTTCCTCCGTTTGTCTCCATTTCAGGCTTGTCTTTATAGCAGTGCTAAGTCCGGCAACAAATATAAGCATTGCCATATCTCTAAAGTAGAAAATCCAGCGTGGCGGTATCTTGTGTGCCATTTCAATAGGCGGAGGGGTTAGGAAATTTTCCATAAAGAGATGGAGTAGTATGCTTAGTGTTATAATTGTAACAGTATTTGCGACAAGAAATTTTTTTGTCTGGCTTGTAAAAAAGTAGTATGGGACAAACCAACAATAGTTTAGGTAGAAAATACCAAAGTAGAAAAGTGGAACGCAACTATGACGTAAAAATTCAGCCAAGTCAAATTTGCTGTCGCGATCCATGAAGGCAACAGGAAATCCGAATATGAGCAACCAACTAATAAAATGTATGCTCGTCTCTAATATATTGCGTTTGGAAGCATTTACTATCATATTTGCAAAGATAATATTATTTTGTTTTATTCATACCTTAATGCTTCAATAGGGTCTAAGTCTGCTGCTTTTTTTGCAGGATACCATCCGAAAAACACACCGGTAGCAGTGCAAACTATGAATGATATTATGACGCTCCATGGTTGAATGAATATAGGCCAATGGATGAATATATTAACAAACAGACTTGCACAGCATCCTAAAAGCACGCCTATGATTCCACCAGTAATGCTTATTAAAATTGATTCTATTAAGAATTGGCTTAGAATGTCTATACCTCTTGCTCCTATTGACATTCTTAATCCTATTTCTTTTGTGCGTTCTGTTACAGACACATACATAATATTCATAATGCCAATACCGCCAACAACTAATGATATGCTGGCAATACAAGCGAGCAATGTTGTCATTAGGTCTGTTGTGGAGTTGAGCATAGTGCTTAATTCTTGTTGTGTGCGGATGGTGAAGTCGTCATCGTCTTCTCCTTTTAGTTTGTGCTCTTTCCTTAATATTGTGGATATTTCGTCAACGGCATTCTCTGTCAAATCTTCAGAAAGGGCAGAGGCGAAAATCCCACTTAGGTAAGTCTGGGCAAGCAGTCGCTTCATAACAGTGCTGTAAGGGGCTAAAACAACATCATCCTGGTCCATACCCATTGAGTTGTAGCCTTTCGATTTTAAAACGCCTATAACTCTAAACGGAATTTGATTACAACGAATGGTCTTGCCTATTGGGTTTGTGCCGTTAGGGAAAAGGTTATCGGCGATAGTTTTTCCGATGACGCATACTTTGGCAGCAGTTCTAATGTCATTTTCTGTAAACATATCACCAGATTGAACAGATAGTTGGCGTATCTCTAAATAATCCAGACTTACTCCTGTTATGGAAGAAGGGTAGTTGTTCGCCCCAGCAATAAGTTGTCCTGATGCTGAGACGTTAGGGCTTATTGCCGATAGATAAGTGCATTCATTCTCAAGTGTTTTATAATTTTCCAACTTTAAAGTTTGCATAGAGGATGGGTCTTGCCTGACGCCACCGTGCATTTCTGCTCCAGGGTGAATCATAATCATATTTGAACCCATCTCTGAAATTTGTTTCTGGATGCTTTTTTTAGAGCCTTGTCCGATAGCGAGCATTGTTATAACGGAGGCAACTCCGATAATGATTCCCAACATAGTCAGAAATGCGCGTAATTTGTTATTTGCCAATGCTCGGAAGGCTATTTTGAATAAGTTAGTTGCATTCATACTTTTGATATTATTCTTCGTCATCCTTAGGCAGCGCTGCAAGTGCTTCTGTTGCTGATAGGATGTTGTTATTGGTTGAATCTTCAATTATGTGACCGTCGCGCAACCTTATGTTTCGGCTGCTGTATTGGGCTATCTCGGGATTGTGGGTTACAAATACTATGGTGTGGCCTTCAGCATGCAACTTTTGGAATAGGACGAGTATTTCAAAAGAAGTTCTTGTGTCGAGGTTTCCTGTAGCCTCATCGGCTAAAATAACGGCTGGATTGTTTACTAAAGCACGAGCAATTGCAACTCGTTGCATTTGACCGCCTGACATTTGATTGGATTTGTGTTCCAAACGCTCTCCTAATCCAACTGCAACAAGCGATTGAATGGCGCGAGATTTTCTTTCAGAGGCAGAAACAGACGGATTATACATCAATGGCAGTTCAACATTCTCAATAGCCGTTGTCTTGGGTAATAGATTGTAGTTTTGGAACACGAAACCAATCTTTCTGTTTCTAAGATTTGCGCGTTGTGGTTTACTCATTGTCCTGACAGGAACGTCGTCAAGCAAATATTCCCCACTGGATGCCGTGTCGAGGCATCCGAGGATATTTAGCAGTGTTGACTTTCCGGAACCTGAAGTACCCATTATGGTTACAAATTCTCCTTCAAATATTGTAAAGGAAACTCCGCGCAGGGCATGCACGGTTTCGTTACCAACGCGGAAATTCCTTTTTATGTTGATTAGTTCAATGATTTTTTTCATTTTGCATTTTTTTCATATCGTCTGAATAGTGGCTACTATTTTTTCTTGTTCTTTTCGCTTCCCGGAGGGCCTGGCATAAAAGGACTTCGCTCACTGTCATTTGCAGGCATTTGTTGTCCATTTCCATTAATGATGGTTTCTGTGACAATATTCGCATTTTCGCCAATGCCTTCAATAATTTCTGTTCTAATTCCGTCTGTGTCACCTGTTTTTACGTGATGTGCCGTGAACGTATTGCCTTTTAGAGTCCATACTTTCGGGTTTTCAGTGCAGTCTTCAATCTTGTAATTTTTCGCAGTGGCTGTATTTGGTGTGAATCGTAGGGCTTTTGTGGAAACGGTTAGAATATTTTTCTTAATCAGGGTATATATTGTTGCGTTTGCAGTAAGTCTTGGCTTCAATTTCAGTTCGGGATTATCGGCTGATATTACTACCTCATAGGTTACAACAGTAGAAGAAGTTGTTGAAGTGGTGCTGCTTGAACTATTTGTACTTCCAAGCCTAATTTGTTTTACAGTACCTTCAAAAACGTCGTCTGGATAAGCGTCAACAGTGAATGTTACTCTTGCTCCTTCCTTAACACCTGCTATATCGGCTTCGTCAACATCGGCAACAACTTGCATTTTCGTCAGGTCTGCTGCTATTGTGAATAAAGTAGGTGTTTCAAATCCTGAAGCAACAGTTTGACCTTCTTCAACGTCGCGGCTTGTAACGACACCGTCAATAGGAGAGGTTATTGTTGCGTATGAAAGATTCCGTTCTGCTTTTGCAAGAGCGGCTTTGCTTTGCTCAAATGCGCTTTCAGCGTGTTGGTAGTTATAAACGGATTCTTCATATTCAATGTCGCTAATCAATTGCTTTTCGTGAAGATTCTTGTTTCTTGCATAGAGTCTTTTTTGGTATTCGTATTCAGCCTTGTTTCCGTTATATGTCGCTTTTGCGGATTGTAATTCGCTTTGAAGGGTAACTTTATCCATCTCCGCAATTATTTCTCCTTTGTGAACTATTGAGTTATAATCGATATATATTTTGTCGATTATGCCGGAAACCTGCGTACCTACTTCTACTTCTGTGACAGGCTCTATTGTACCGGTCGCTGTTATGTAGTTTTCTATATCTCCTCTTTTTACCTTTTCTGTAGCGAAATTGAAATCGCTTTTTTTCTCTGTTTTATTTAAAAACAAGAAACCTGCTATCAGAATGGCAAGAGTTGTGGCGGTGATTGTTATAGTTTTTTTCTTATTCATTATTTTTGTTGTTATAGTTGTTGACAGATTAGAGTTCAATTGTTTGATTTGCGTAGAAGTTAAGCAAAGTTCTGTTAAGCAAAGTCATATATTTTGCTTGTATTTCTTGTTGCTGGGCGCTAAGCAAGTTGCTTTTTTCTGTTAAAAGTTCTATAGTATTTTTCATACCCAAATTAAACTGTTCGCTGACAATTTCATAACTTGTCAGGCAACTGTTCGTTTTTGCTTTAGCGGCGAGATATTGCTTTTGTGCATTTGTTGCTTCAAGCCAAAAACCTTCAATGCTTTTATACAGTTCTTTTTGCTTGTTAATAAGTTCGAGCATACTGTTTTGGTATTGGACAGAGGCTTTCTCTACTGCACTTTTATTTTGCCGGTTGTCGAAAATAGGAATGCTTAGACTGATTCCTATCATATTATTCCAACCCAATTTAAACTGTTTTCCCCAACTATTTGTGCTGGAACTGTTTGTTGTGCTACCAGTTGAGGCATTCAGGCTAACTGTTGGCAGGTAGCCTGATTTGGCTATCGACATACTAATCTTGGAATTTTCAATACTTAATTTGCCGCTTTTTATTTCCGGTCGCAGTTGGGCCGCTTTCCGATAGACTTCCTCAACATTTGGCAGTTCTTTAATTATATTTTGTTCATTAATTTCGTTAAGGCATAAATCCATTTCTTCAGTATCTTCAATTTCCAGTAATTGCTTTAATTGAAGTTTGTAATCACGTAAGGCACTTTCGGAACAAACTAATTGATATTCATCGTTGCTGAGTTGTGCATTCAGTTGGGCAAGGTCGGCTTTGGATATACTTCCTTCTTTGAATAGTTCCTCTGCTCGTTCATAAGATGCCTTGCTTGTATTCAATGTGTTTTGATTGATTTTGATTGATTCGTCAGCGTAGAGAATCTGAATGAATATTTGAGTGATTTGTTCCTTTAGCAAGTTTTGTTGTTCTGCAACGGAAAGTTCCGCTATCTGAGAACTCGTTTTTTTCTGCTTGATAGAGTTTCTGCGTTTATTGCCGTTCCAGATTATCCATTGTGCATTTAAACCATAGTTTCCACTATAGGTAGTTTTGTTGTTGCTTGTGATTATCTCCGTTCCGCTAACTGTATTGCTGTTCTCCTGATATGGCCTGTTTGTGATGTTGTGTCCTGTGGTGAAAGAAAGGGTTGGAAATAGTTCTGCCTTGGAAGACTTGACATCAATATAACTTTCTTCTGCTGCGTTTTTTGCTTGCTGTATTACTATGCTGTTTGCTGTTGCATAATTTATGCAGTCTTGGAGTGTCCATTGTTTGGCTCGAACTGGTATTGTGCAGAATGCCATTATCAGCACTGTATAAATCAATCCTTTTATTTTCATTTTTTGCTTATTTATTTTGAGCAAAAGTAGATTTATATGAAAATTTCTGCAATTAATATATATATAATGACTTATTCTATAGATGAATGGCGTGTTTTTGTCGATTTGTGTGTCGGTTAAATTTTTACAGTGGGTATATGAAAAATGGAGTGTATCATAATGGTACACTCCATTTTTTGTCGGTTTAGTGAGAACTATTTCTTGACGAATTTTTGGGCTTTGCCGTTGATGTTGAGAATATAGATGCCTGGTTGCAGGTCCTTAATATTGATAACTTCCTTTTCTGTGGTTGCAGTAGCAGCAACGACTTTTTGACCGTCGGCAGTGTAGATTTCAAGATTGTCGCCCACTGTCAGACCTTCGATGTTTAGAACTTCAGTAGCCGGGTTAGGGTATAGTTTCAAAGAAGGAGCAGCCATGTCGCTGATGCCTCCGTTGCCAACGGTTACCGTCATAACAGCCTGGTCGCTTGACATGTCAAGAACCATAATCTTATTTTCAAATGCACGGAAATAAATCTCGTAAACGCCGTCTGTAGGGAATTGAACGTCAAATGTAGCGGTAGCCTTTCCGTTAACGTCAATTGTTACGGGATTGCTCTCTGCTTCAAAGGCGATTCCTTTAGATTTTTCGTAGATGTATGCAGTAACTGTTCCAGAAACTTGGAATGAACCTTGGTTCATTATTTCTGCCTTTATTTTGCTCGGCTGGTTCGGTTCGATAGATGCTGCCATCCTTGCACTTACTGGAGAAAGAACGAGTTTCGGCATCTCATGCGTAGAAGGGTAAATGTATTCGGTTCTCTCTTCAATGAACGGACACAGTGTATCTCGTTCACCATCAGGGGTCAGTTGACGCACTTTGAAAACATATCCGCCCTCAAGAGGATAATAGTTGTATGGCTGGTCAAGGTCTAAAGTTGCAACCGGGGCTGCTCCTTGGAATGGCTGAATGTCGCGGATTGTTGACAATAGGATTTCCTTACCTCCGTCAACAGGGCAGGCATATACGTTTACGCTTACTTTGCCGTCAGTATTGTTTGCAACAGATAAATAGCAAAACATTGAAATATTCTGATGCTGGTATTCTGTACTTCTTCTTAGTCTTGCAGTCTCTCCAAAAGAAAGGATAGGGTAGTCAACTTGTGGCTTTAATTCAACAAAGAAGTCTTTTTCAGTTTTAACATGCCTCCACTCGGGGTAGTTGTCATTATCAGGAACGACTTTATATTTTCCACCGGGTATGCGGAACCCGTTGTCCGGGTTTGTCGGGCATATAGGACCGATTATTGCTGTGTCTGTTATATCAGCGTATCCACTTACAAAATCGACATATTTATTGACTTTGTAAACTTTTCCGTTCTCAACACTGACAAATTTGATAGGAAAACTAATCCAAGGATTGCCTGATGGGTCATGGATGGCACCTGATTTCTGAATTGCAGAAACTTCAAGCCACATATCAGTTTTGCCAATCAGTTCAGAAAGAGGCTTAACGTCAAGGAGGAAAGTTTCAGGTTTATCATTGTAGGGCTTTTTCCAAGTGAATTCTCCATTCTTAATAACGCACGTGCAGATGCCGTTTTCATTCATCGGCATCAGTTTCCAGTCCTCTTCTATGCTGGTTCTGTAAACCGGTCTTAATTCGTAATTACCGTCAACAAGATTGCCTTCGTAGTTTTTAGCCAACTCGTTTTTGTTCGTGTATGAAGGGAAAACAGTCTCATCTGGTCTTGATTCTTTGTCTTTTGCTGGTTTATATTTAATTTCTCCGTCGGCAACCAATGCAAAGTCAACGTAGTATTCGTATGGACCGTAAGTGTTTGCTGTAACGCCCTCGATAACGAGACGTCTGCCAAAATCACTGCGGTATTTTTCTGTAATACCAATACATTCCGGTCTTGCTTGGTATGGGGCGTCACCTGCCTTGCGTGGAGAAATACCTACTATCATAGTGGCTCCCCCGGAGTAAAAGTTATCTGAATTAGATGGCTTGCAGTATGTAATGTCGTAATAACCGTCTGCTTCACCATCCCACCCCCAGTTGATATGTACGAAATTTTCAGAATCAATACCGTCTAAGATGAAGATATGTGATGAACCTCCATATATAATCGGTCTGCCGGCAAGTAATTCTTTCTGGATTGTCTTCATCCAAGCATCAGTAGGCTGGTAACTCCGAAACATAAATTTTGCCTTGAAATTGTAGTATTGTTCGAGGGCAACGTATGGAGGTGCCGCACCGGTTGCATATCCGTATTGAGCCTTGCAGGCAACGCCGCATTCATACATTAGTCTGGCTACCTCTTCTGCCTGTTCGGCTGTATATTTACCTTCTTCATATATGTCAAGCATCTTGTTCCAGTTGTATGAAACCTTACTAAAGTCAACTGAAATTTCCTTGCTTGAATTTTGGTCAACATATTCAATTACACCAAACCCTTTGTTGTCAGATTTCCAGTAATTCAAAACCTGAGCCAGTGCAGTAGCGCAGCAACCTGTAACATAGTGTTCGCCGTTTTTTGTCGGGCAAGCGTTGTTAAACGGTTTGCCTTGTCCCCATTGGGTTTTGATAAGCGGAGCAACAGGTTTGCAAGTAGGACCGCCCCAGGAGTTGGCACCGGCCGCTTTTGCTTCCTTGATGTAAGTAAGCATTTCACGCATAGCGTCAGGCATATTGTCAAGCGATAGTTTGCCGTTGTCGCCGTAGCCGATAACCTGCATACCTGATTCGCTGTTCATCATCAGAACGAAGCAGTCAGAGTTTCTCATTTTCCCGTTGTAACTGAAAAAATCGGCTGATAGGTCTTTTGCAGACGCTTTTTTCGCCATTTTGTCAGAAACCTTTACTGCTTCGATAGTACCCGAAGAAGGAGAGTCACCTAATCTCTCCATAAGGAAAAGACGGGCAATCTCTTCGGCAGATTCTCCATTTGACGCAAAAAGATTAGGCATAAATCCTATTGCCGTCAATAAAAAGAGTAAAATTAGTTTTTTCATTGAGATAATATTGAATGGTTAATATAATTTTTAGTCATAATAGGTATGCACAAAAAGTACTTTATTTTCTTTTATTGGCAGTCACGGTTTTCCGTGATACAGTGTTAAATTTTCGGTGGTTGTCCATTGTTTTTGAATCCGAAATGTTGTAAATCAATTATATGTAGGGACACATTGCAAATGTGTCCGCCCACGCGGGAACAAAAAAAGCAACACCAAAGCCTTATGGCTTTGGTGTTGCCTCGTTATTCGTTATATTCTATTTTACTCTTTAATCAGATGAATGTTTGCCCAGTTCTTTTGGTCAATAACTGAAACTTTCTTTAAACCATATTTGCCAGCCGCTTCAACGAGCATGTCAACGTCTTCAAGATAGAATCCGCTAAGGAACATTGAACCGCCGCTTTTTAGTGCTGTAGCGTATTTGTCAATGTCGCCGAGGATAATGTTTCTGTTGATGTTTGCAAATACGAAGTCGAAAGCCTCTTTTTCAGTAACAGTTTCTGCACCTCCAAGGCGGATTTCTATTTCAGAGTGATTGTTTAGTTTAACGTTGTCAACGGCGTTATCGTATGCCGGAGGGTCTATTTCAACGCCAACAACTTTGCTTGCTCCTCTCATAGCGGCAAGAATTGCGAGGATGCCTGTTCCTGTTCCCATATCAAGGACGCTTGAGCCTTGCATGTCCGTATTCAGAATGCGTTTAAGCATAAGTCCTGTTGTCTCGTGGTGACCTGTTCCGAAAGCCATACGAGGATCTATAAGGATGTTGTATTCAAGTTTAGGAACGCCCTTATGGAATGAACTGTGGATAATGCATCGGTCTTCGTAAATGATAGGTTGGAAATAGTTCTTTTCCCAAACGCTGTTCCAGTCTTGTCCCGGTACCAATTCAATGGAATGAGATACTTTAGCTGTAAAAGGGTATGAAGCAATAACGGTGTTTATAGAGTCTTCGTTAAATAGTTCTTTCTTGACAAAAGCAGTTAGCCCGTTTTCATCAGGTACAAAACTTTCGTAGCCTTCATCGCAGAGTAGTGATGAAAGGATATCGCATTCAAAATCGAGGCATGGCTCAAAGTCGAATCTAACTTGGATGTAATCGTTCATAATAGAAAGGTTGGGGGTATAAAACTAAAAAAGATGAAACCATCTGATTTCATCTGAGTAGCGCCTACGGGAATCGAACCCGTGTTTCAGCCGTGAGAGGGCCGCGTCCTAACCGCTAGACGAAAGCGCCCTTTAGAGTGTCCGGGATGAGACTCGAACTCACACGAGCCAATGCCCACTACCCCCTCAAAGTAGCGCGTCTACCAATTCCGCCACCCGGACTTCCTTAATGTTTAGAGCGAAAAACGGGACTCGAACCCGCGACCCCAACCTTGGCAAGGTTGTGCTCTACCAACTGAGCTATTTTCGCGATTGTTGTTTAGAGCGAAAAACGGGACTCGAACCCGCGACCCCAACCTTGGCAAGGTTGTGCTCTACCAACTGAGCTATTTTCGCAAATTTGCCGTAACCGGCAGTACTAACTTTTTCAATATCCTAAGCAATCGGTCTTCGTTAGAAGTGTTGTTGTTTCCCGTTTGCGAGTGCAAAGATAGAGAGAGTTTTTGATTCTACCAAATATTTTAGAGACTTTTTTTGAATAATTTTTTATCTTTTTGAAGCGAACTGTTATAAACTCCTATGATGTAATAAGTTAAAAAATTCGTTTCTGTAAGAAATATTTTCAAAAACTCCAGTGTATTCTATAGTGTCGGTTGATGCCAATTCTTTTTCCACTCCTCTCATCTTCATGCAGAGGTGCTCAGCTTGACACACAACGATAACTCCTTCAGTTTGCAAGGCGGAGTGTAGCGATTCACAGATTTCTTTAGTAAGTCGTTCCTGCACTTGCAGTCTGCGAGCAAATACTTCAACCAGGCGAGCAACCTTGCTTAGCCCAATCATACCGTCTTTTGGAATATATCCTATGGAAATTTTCCCTATGAAAGGAAGAATATGGTGTTCACACAAAGAATAAAATTCAATGTCTCTAACAATAATCATTTTTGAGCCTGAATATTCAAAGATTGCTGATTTCAGCACCTTTTCAGGGTCTTTGCGGTATCCTGATGTCAGGTATGCAAGAGCCTTTGCAGCTCTCATAGGCGTTTTTTTCAATCCTTCACGCTCTGGGTCTTCACCTATAAGTCTGATTATTTCTTTGTAGTGGTCCGCAATCTTTTCAATTGTGGACAATTCCAAACCATCTAATTTATTCTTTTCAATCATTATTCGATTACATTAATCCTATCTCTTACTACAATCATCTCGTTAGCAAGTCGCGGGAATTGTTGCTTTATCTTTGTCATAGCCTCTAGAGCGTCTTCTCTTTTTGTGAAGTCACCGACTTTTAGTCTCCAGTAAGGGGCTTTGTAAACAATATAGGCTCTCATCTCAGGAAATTCGCCGGATATTTGCGATGCTATTCTGGAAGTGTTTGATTTTGCAAGGCGAGGGTGGTTGTCGGAATATACCAGAATCCTGTAACCTCCTTTTTTCACTACTGATGTGCCTATTTTCGGCTCTTGTCTTTCTTCCAGAGTGTCAGACCATATTTTGTTTTCAAGTCCGTCAGGACGGTTGATAACTATTCTGCCTTCCGACAGAGACATTATAGTGTCGGCAAGACTGCGCATTTCGCATTCTTGTCCGTACGAGGCTGTTGAAAATAGCATAGCAACAGCCGCTATTGGGAGAAGTAAAGCCTTTTTCATATAAATACAATAGACTGCAAAGTTAATAAAAAATTTACTTGCAGTCTATTATATTAGTAATTTAGTTTACTCTAAATTAAAAAGCATCAACGATTCCCATGAATGATTCTGCTTGCAAAGCAGCACCACCGATAAGACCACCGTCAACGTTTGGCTTAGCGAAAAGTTCCTTAGCATTGCTTGGCTTGCAGCTGCCACCGTAAAGGATAGAAGTGTTTTCTGCTACTTCTTCACCATATTTAGCAGCGATAGTTTTGCGGATGAATGCGTGGATTTCTTCTGCTTGGTCGGCAGTAGCAGTTTTGCCTGTACCGATTGCCCATACTGGTTCGTAAGCAAGAACGATTTTGCCGAAGTCTTCAGCAGACAATTCGAACAAAGAACCTTCGATTTGTGCTTTTACAACGTCGAAATAAGTTCCGTTTTCTCTTTCTTCAAGAACTTCACCGATGCAGAAGATTGGAGTAAGGTTGTTAGCAAGAGCCAAGTTAACTTTATCCTTAAGGATTTCTGCTGTTTCGTGATAGTATTGGCGACGCTCAGAGTGACCGAGGATAACGTATTTAGCACCTGTTGAAGCAACCATAGCAGCAGATACTTCACCTGTGTAAGCACCGCTTGCCTTGTCTGCACAGTTTTCAGCGCTCAAGCCGAGTTTGTCTGTGTCGATAACTGCGTTTACAGATGCAAGGTGTGTGAAAGGAACACCGATTACAACATCACAATTTGCTGTACGAGTCTTCAATGCCTCGTTTACTGCTTTTGCCAATTCGATACCCTCTTGAAGAGTAGTATTCATTTTCCAGTTTCCTGCAACAATATTTTTTCTCATTGTTTAGAAATTTGTGTTATTTGATAAGTTTGTTATTTCTTTTGCAAAGGTAATTCTTTATTTTGATTCTTCGACAATTGCTTTGTTAATTTAATTAATAAAGGCGACCTATTTATCAATAGAATAAATATTAATGATGATAATAGCATCAGTGTTGTGAAAACGAGGAAGTCAAAACCGTTATTATCGGTCGGGTCGAAGTCGTTTGCAGTGATTTCGTCAAATTCGAGGGACCCGAATGTTGACTTGTACATAATCTTGCCGTCGTGAAGCCATACTATAGCCGGGTTGCCGCGTGCTATTGACTTCAGTTCGCTGTCGTCCATAGTGTAAACGGGGTAGTCTGCCATAGAGAGTTCTTTCCATACATGTATTTCTTTGTCGCTACTGCCTGTCAGGCATATCAGGCTGAAACCGGATTCTGACACTTTCTTGTAAAATTCGTTTATCTGAAAACTGTAGGCAACGTTTATGTCGTTAATGTCATCAATGAGCATTAATAGGGCATCTCCATCATCGAGACCGATACTTCCGGAAATATCTTCGCCTGCGTCGAAGAATGATATTTTATGGCAGTCTATCGGCTTAGCCTTTTCGGCAACGGTTCTGTCAATAAATGTCCATGTTGAGTCAGGAAGATTGTCAATGTCAAAATTCCGTCTTTCTCCGTCTTTCTCGTACGTAAAGATAAATTCTGTGCTCTCGTTTTCCTCTGGGCATAGGCTTGAGCCGACTTTATATGGTCGAAAGTCGAGTACTGGTTGAATGTTTAGTCCGTAAATCATTATTAGAATGGCGTAAACCGATGGAAATAGAACAGTCATCCATTGAACAGCCGGGCCAAAGATGCTTGGAACACCTTTGTTCCTTTTTATAAGGAATACAAGTCCCGCGGAAATAAACAGGTTTTTAAAGAATGTCGCCCAATTGGATATTGTAAAGGCATCACCAAAGCAACCGCAGTCTTCAACGGGATTTGCAACGGCAATGTATCCTGTTAGAGGCAGCATAAACGCCATAATGACAGTTAGAAATATAACTGTGAAATTACGGAACGAGCCGAGTATCATCCATGCGCCGGCGAGGAGTTCGCTAAGAGGTAGCAGGGCGGCTACCATACTTGTATATGGCATTGCCCAACTCCAGCCAAAAGCCGTAAGGTAGTCTTCGATTTTGTACTCGACTCCCCAGATATCAACGGCTTTGACAAATCCGGAAAAAATGAATATAAGACCTAAAATAATGCGTAGAGCCACTACGACAAGTGGCTCCCATTTGTATTTGTATTCGAATTTATTCTCCATATTCCAGTTTGATGAGTCCAAAAACCGAATAGTTTACCATATCCATATAATTAGCGTCAATACCTTCAGAAACTAAGGTAACACCTTGGTTTTCCTCTATTTGACGCGTTCTGTAAAGTTTGGTAAGAATGAAGTCTGTGTAAGAAGAAATTCTCATTGCTCTCCAGGCTTCATCGTAGTCATGGTTTTTGGCAATCATCAGTTGCAATGTTTCGCTTGCAAAGTGGTCATATAATTCTATCGCTTCGTCGTTGGTCATGTCAACGATGTCGCTGAAGCCTTTTTGGAGTTGTATCATTCCAATAATACCGTAGTTGACAATAGCGATAAATTCAGGCTTTATACCTTCATTAACCATTGCATGCCCTTTGATTTCCAGAGAACGTATGCGCTTTGCTTTGATAAATATTTGGTCTGTAATGGATTCCGGACGCATAAGTCGCCAAGAAGCACCGTAATCGTGAAGTTTCTTGACAAACATGTCTCTGCAAACCGCCATCATATTACGAAATTGGGTGTTTGTATCGAGTGTTTCCATATAGAGTTGTTTCTACATTAAAGAAAATTTTCAACAAATTTACTAAATGTATGGCTATTTTGAAAGTAAGGTGTGGAAAAGTTGGTTTTAATTTGAATAATTTAGGATTCGGTTCGGCATAAAAAACCTAAAAACTTTGTTTTTGTTTTTTTCTGCACTCGCCTTTCACTATATTTTGATAATATAGGATTCGGTTCGGCATAAAAAACTTAAAAACTTTGTTTTTGTTTTTTTCTGCACTCACCTTTCACTATATTTAGATAATATAGGATTCGGTTCGGCATAAAAAACCTAAAAACTTTGTTTTTGTTTTTTTCTGCACTCACCTTTCACTATATTTGTAAGTAAAATAGAAATGTTATGGCAAAGTTAAAGATAGGAGATGAGTGGTGGACAGCACCGGCTGAAAGTGATAACGGTAATCTGATAATGGTTACAGGTCGAAGAAATGCAGATACCCTTATAGAAAAAGGCAAGTATAATGATCGTGTCGAAATTACATGGGAGTATGATGGCGATGCGACAGGAATGCCTGATGTTGAGACGTCAACTTTGATGGAAGCAGTTACGGATGCTATGGCAAAGGAGTTCGGAAAGGATTCTCTTGCCGTTATGACTGGTATCTACACTGGCGATGGAGAGCGTAACTGGGTTTTCTATACGCTTAACTTGCGTAAATTCCAATTTGTCCTTAATGATGCGTTGAAGGATTTTGAACTTCTTCCTATAAAAATATATGTTGAAAAAGATCCTGAATGGCTTGAATATCTTGAAATGAAGGAGAATACAGAGATAGAATGTGACGATTAATATAATGGCATAGTTATTTGCCTAAATTCACAATTGGCAATTTCTGAAAATGTTTATTTTTAAATAATCTTAAATTTGATGTCAGTACTTGCTTTTCTCAAAAAAATAATAGTAAATTAGCGGTCGTAAACGTTAAAATTAACTTTTGAAACTATTAACACGATTAATAATTTAACTTTTAAGGTATGAAACGTATTAATCACAAAGCAGCATTGGCAATTGCAGCTGTAGTAATATTGGGCGTTGCAGTTCCCACAATCTGGGCACAGTGCAAGGATAGCAATGAACAGGTCGAAGGCGAATTCATACAGACATCTACAGCGCAAGGAAATTTGTCAGCCCCAACAGATTTTACGGCGGCGGCAGAGAGTACAATTAACAGCGTTGTCAGCATAAAGAGTTTTGCCACTCCGCGACAGGCAAATGTCTTTAATGATCCGTTTTTTGAATTTTTCTTTGGTCCTGGCAGTGGCCAGCGCCGTCAACAGCAGGAATCAAAGCCCCAGCAACTTGGCCTCGGTTCTGGAGTTATTATCAGTGAAGACGGATACATTGTAACAAATAACCACGTAATAGAAGGAGCGGAAAAGTTGGAGGTTACTTTAAATGGCAATAAGTCATATTCAGCTACCGTGATAGGAGCAGACCGCTCAACAGACCTCGCGCTATTGAAGATTGACGCAAAAGGCTTGAAGGCTATTAAATTCGGCGATTCAGATGCGTTGAGAGTAGGAGAGTGGGTATTGGCTGTTGGTAATCCTTTCGGCTTTACTTCAACAGTAACGGCAGGTATTGTTTCAGCAAAGGCAAGAAGTATCGGTTCGGCAACACACAGCCGCCAAATGGGTATTGATGCATTTATCCAGACTGATGCAGCGGTAAATCCTGGCAACAGTGGTGGTGCGCTTGTAAATACAAGAGGAGAACTTGTTGGTATCAATACAGCAATTTACTCACAGACTGGAAACTATGCCGGCTATTCTTTCGCTATCCCAACTTCTATTGTTAAAAAGATTATCACCGACCTTAGAAAGTACGGAACTGTTCAGCGTGCTGTATTGGGTATTACATGTGCGGAATTGACAGCGGAAATTGCTGATAAGAATGATATAACAGCGGTAACAGAAGGTATTTACGTTAATTCTGTAGAAGATAGAAGTGCGGCCAAGGAGGCAGGTCTTGAGCCAAAAGACGTTATCGTTGAAATCAATGGTGCAAAAACTCGCAACCTCGCAGAGCTGAACCAGGCAATGAGTCAACTTTATCCGGGCGATAAGGTAACTGTCAAGTTCTTCAGAAATAATAAGGTACGCACTGCTAATGTTACATTGAAGAATAATCACGGCAGCACAGCAATTACAAAGGGAACAGACTTTACAGCCCTTGGATGCGCATTCCAGAAACTTTCAGAAAAGACAAAGGCTCGCCTTGGAGTATCTTACGGAGTTCAGGTAGTAGGCGTTGAGGACGGCAAGTTCCGTGAAGCAGGCATCTCTGACGGATTTATTATTCTTGAAGTTAACAAGAAGCCTGTTAACAGTCAGGAAGATGTTGAAAATATCTACAATTCTGTAATGAATGACGCAAATGCTGATAAGGTTCTTGTTATCAAGGGTCTTGAGCAGACAGGAAGGCCACGCTACAAAATTGTACCGCTCATAGAAGAAGAATAGAAAGGAATCAGACATAATACTGTAAGGTAAGGGTTGCCATTGCTTGGTAGCCCTTATTTGTTGTGTCTTGTTATTACGTTTTTGTTAAAATTGTTCGTTTTTACTCAATTTATAGCATTTTTTTACAATTGGACTTAGAAAATACAATACTATTATGTAAATTTGTAGTTCATCTTTATAAAAATGGCACAGCATAGTACACTACAACCATTATTGGGAATGACGTTGGAAGAGTTGTCGGCACTCGTTGAAGAGTTGTCGATGCCTCGCTTTACAGCCAAGCAGATAGCACAGTGGCTGTATGAAAAACGAGTGACAACAATTGATGAAATGACGAACCTGTCAAAGGTGAATCGTGACAAGTTGAAAAAATCGTATGAAGTTGGTCGAAAGTCACCGGTTGATGTTGCCCGCAGCGTTGACGGAACGGCGAAATACCTTTTTGACGTGTGTGGCGGACAGATGATTGAAAGTGTCTATATTCCTGACAATGGGAGAGGGGGAGAAAGAGCCACCTTGTGTGTTTCTTCACAGGCAGGATGTAAGATGAATTGCCAGTTCTGCATGACAGGAAGGCAAGGCTATCATGGTGACCTTACAACAAATGAGATAATCAATCAGATATTCAGTATCCCAGAGTCGGAAACCCTTACAAATATTGTTTTTATGGGTATGGGCGAGCCGATGGATAACTATGAGTCTGTATTAAAGGCAACTAAGATATTGACGGAAAAATGGGGGCTTGCTTGGAGTCCGAAGAGGATAACCGTTTCCACAATTGGCAAGATGGCAGAACTTCGCCGCCTGATAGAGGAAAGCGACGTCCATATTGCTATCAGCGTCCATAGTCCGTACCATACCGAGCGACAGAATCTAATGCCGATTGAAAAGGCATACCCTATTAAAAAGGTAATGGAAATGCTTAGCAATTATGATTTTACGCATCAGCGACGCCTTTCCGTTGAATATATTATGTGGCATAACCATAATGATGACTTGCAGCATGCTAAGGCACTTGCAGAACTTATCAAGGACAGCCACGCACGCGTTAACCTTATTCGTTTCCACGCTATACCCGGTTCGAATCTCCAAACATCAGATGAGCAGAGTATGATTGAGTTCCGTGACTATCTGAATAGTCAGGGTATTCTCTGCACAATACGTAAATCTCGCGGAGAGGATATTTTTGCAGCATGTGGAATGCTTGCAGGCAAAGACCTGAAATAACCTAAAAAATAAACATAATGAAAACAATCAATCATTATCTACTTTTATTAGCCCTGTTGCTGTCAACAGGAGTGCTTTATGCAGCGGCTCCTTCAGGGTATTACAAGTCAGCAGAAGGCTTGTCAGAAAAGGCTCTTTTGCAGAAATTGTGTACAATTATCAGTGCTAACTACAATGACGTTGGCTACAAAGGACTGTGGAATGTCTATGAAGATTCTGATGTTCACCCAGAAACAGGTAGGATTTGGGATATGTACTCAACAAAAGATTGGCCACTGAATTTCCCAACTTGTGGCAACTATGGAACAGTAGGTGACTGTATCAATCGTGAACACTCTTTCCCAAAGAGTTGGTTTAATGATGCTTCTCCAATGGTTTCTGATGCGTTCCATATCTATCCGACAGACGGTAAGGTAAATGGCCAGCGTAGCAACTTTCCGTATGGTGAGTGTGCAAATGGAAAGACTCTTTCTGGACCTGGTAGTATAAAAGGCCTTGGAAAACTTGGAACATCAACTTTTCCGGGATATTCAGGAACTGTGTTTGAGCCAGTAGATGAATATAAAGGAGATTTTGCCCGTTCTTATTTCTATATGGCGGCGCGTTACAATACTCGTTTTAAGAGTTTCAACAGCCCTATGCTTGCTAATAATGATTACCCTTGCTATAAGACATGGGCAATTAACTTGTTGCTTAAATGGCACCGTCAGGACCCGGTTAGCGAAAAGGAAATAACAAGAAATGATGCCGTATATAAACATCAACGTAACCGTAATCCATTTATTGACCATCCAGAACTTGTTGAGTATATCTGGGGTGATTTGAAGGGTAACCCTTGGCAAGAAGGTGGCGCTATTGTTGTTCCAACTTTGACATCACCAACAGACGGAAGCGTTATTGACTTGGGTATTACTTCTGTTAATGAAAACCTTACTAAGTCAGTGACTGTAAAGGGAGTTAATCTAACAAAAGATTTGACTATTACAGTTGCAGGTGCAGGTTTCTCTGTAAATGCAACAACAGTAACAGCTGCTAATGCAAACAAGGGTCAGGGTGTTGTTGTTACTTATAACTCAACAAAAGATGCAACAACAAATGGAACTTTGACAATTTCAAGTGCGGAAGTTAAATCAACAGTAACTCTTAAGGCTCAGGCTGTTTCTTCAATTCCAGCCCTTCCGGCAACCGAAGTAGGTGCCAACTCTTTCGTTGCACGTTGGACAGATGTTCATAAGGATGGCGGAGACTATCAGTTGAGCGTTTATGACAGTGCAAAGAAATTGCTCGCCGGTTATCCAAAGGCAGTTAAGGCAGCATCAGCATCATATACAGTTACAGGTCTTAATGCACTCAGCACATATTATTATGACCTCAGCCGTGGAGCATTGAAATCTAACCAAATCACAGTAAATACACCAGACGTTACACGCTCTATATCTGCTACTGTTGAAGGCGGTTCTTTGGCATTCACTTCAGTAACAAATAAGGAAGCATTGCCAATTGCTGTTGAAATTGTTACAGAAAATATTGAAGAAAATGTTACAGTTGACATTACTGGTGAATTCCAAATCAGTACGGACAAGACAAATTGGGTAAGCACATTGTCTGTTGACAAGGCTGGTGAAAGAATCTACGTTAGAATGAAGGCGTTGGCAAATGGCAATTATACAGGTTTGTTGAGCGCTTACACTTCAACAGTAGAGGGTTTTGAACTTGACGTTACAGGTACAGTATCTGATTCTAAGCCATTCTTTGAAGATTTTGAGCAACCATGTGCAAATGGTTCTGGCTATAATGAAGTTCTAAAGGAGTATCAAGGAACAGCGTGCAAGTGGAATTTGCAGTATGCCGGAATTTATTCTGGAGATAGCAATGACCGAAAGGAAGGAGCACAATCTGTAAGAACAAGTAAGGATAATCGAGGTGTCACCCTTATTGAAATGGCAGAGGATAAGCCGAACGGTGCTGGTGTCGTTAAATTCCTAAGCGGTCTATATGGTGGCGATAATCCTGGTGTGATTACATTGTCATACTCAACAGATGGCGGTAAAACTTGGAACGAAGCAGGTCAATTTGATGTAACAATGCCGTTGCTTACAGAATATCAGACAACAATCAATGCAGCAGGATCTGTGCGCCTTAAGTTCGGTAAAATCGTTGATGAACTTGGCAAGCACCGTATTAATATCGATAATGTTCAAATAACAGACTATTCAATTTCTGGTGGCGTTTCTGACATTGAGGCTGCTGACAAGGCTTGGGACGCTTACTGTAGTGCAGGTAAGTTGGTTGTAGAAACGGAAGCAAATGCCAATATCTATATCTACAACCTTGAGGCAGAAACAGTGTTCAATGGTATTGTTTGCGGCACAGAAAAGATAGACTTGGCTAAGGGCGTTTACGTTGTTGTAAACGGAGAAAATAGCCGTAAGGTTATCGTTAAGTAATCGATTATAGTTAATCGCAATATTGTAAAAACAGAGTGTTCCGTTGGTGCACTCTGTTTTTTATTGTACATTTGCATAAAACTCAAACCTTATGAAACGAATAGCCATTATTTTAATAGCCTTGCTGTCGTTGCCGTTGTTGCAGTCTTTTACGTATCAGAGTGGCAGGGCGAGTCTTTCTCCATATCCAGATAATGCTGCAATTGCTGCTTATCCTGACAGTTTGACACCGATATTTATTAACTATGTTGGTCGTCACGGTTCGCGATACCCGGCTGGTTCATACTTTACTATGATGATAAAGCGCGCTCTTGACACTGCTGAACAGGAAAAGACAATAACGCCGCTTGGTAAGGATTTTAAGCAGGTTGTTGAAAAGGTCATAGCCGCTACGGGTGATAATTGGGGGCAACTTGACACTATAGGAGAGAGAGAGCATAGGCATATTGCAGCGAGAATGGCTGAAGCCTATCCTGAGCTCCTCGATTCTGCAAAAGTGGAAGCAATTTCTTCGTATTCCCCACGATGCATTATGAGTATGTATTCCTTCTGCCATGAACTGACAAAGAAGGTAAAGAATATTGATGTATCAACGTCTTCAGGAAAATGCTATAGCAATTTGATGAGGAATTATGAATTAGATGAGGCTTATAATGAATATAAGTCAGATACTGCATACGTCTCAACTTACAATAAATTTGCTGCTGCCAATATGCCTATTGACCCATTGCTTAGGATTCTTGGGGAAAATTATCCTATGGATTATGACAAGGTTTATGATTTGGCGTTGGCACAGTACTATGTAGCAGCCGGAATGAACTGTATGGGGCTTGATTTTGATGCGGAAAAGTACTACTATTGAAGAGTATAAGAAACTTTGGTCAGTGTTTAATTTCCGTCAGTATTTGCTCTATTCAGCTTCTACCTTGTCGAGCAGACCAGCAGAAATAGCAGCACCGCTATTACAGGATATTATCTTTACTGCAGATAAGGTTTTGTCTGGTAATCTTGATTTGGATGTGAAACTTCGTTTTGGGCATGCAGAAACGCTTATGCCGCTAATGGCATTGCTTCAGGCTCCGCATTGCTACTATCTTACTAATTATTATGATACTGTTGCTGATAATTGGAAAGACTATGAGAGTTTTCCAATGGCGGCAAATTTGCAGATGATATTCTTTAAAGCGCCATCTGGTAAGATTTATGTCCGTACAGATTATAACGAAAAACCGATAAAGTTGCTTCATGGCTATAAGTCTGAATATGTTGAGTGGGATACTTTGCGTTTCCATTTAATAGAGTTGATTCCGTTATCTTAATGGCTAATTTTTAGTTATTTAGTTTGATTATAGTTAAAAGATATTAAACAGATTATTTTTTTCTTGCTAAATAAATATGTTTTATAACATATTTTACTACCTTTGTATCAGTTTTTCATGGTATTAGATTTTAAGGTAGGAAGGATATTTGTCGAGAGATAAGTATTCTTTTTTTTGCACCATATCGGAGAATGATAATGGGCAATCTGCATCGCTGATTTCAGATATTATAGTAACTATAGTACCTATAAGAACTATAAATAACAATCAGGGCTGAGTAATAATACTCAGCCCTGATTGTTTATGAAAGATTTAGAATTTATAATCCTTTACCGTGGCAGTTTTTGTATTTCTTACCGCTACCGCATGGGCATGGATCATTGCGGCCTACATGCTTTTCAGCAATTATAGGGCTTGTTACTTGTCTTTGACCTTGCGGATTTCTCATTGCCTGGCGTTGGGCATCCTGACCAGGGTATTCCTCCTTGTGGGTAGTATAGTTGTTCTGCATTCTTCTTTCTGGCATTGCTGGAGCAACTGCTTGAACAGGAGCAGAAGAAGGCATTGAAGGAGAAACAGAAACGTTGCCAGAGTTGGCTGGTCTTTGTGGTTGTTGCTGTTGTGGTTGTTGGTTTTCAGCAGGTTGTGCAAGTTGCGGAATCTGACCTCTCATAAGGATAGAAACAGCCTTAGCATTCATTGTGTTAACCATTGTCTTAAACAAGTTGAACGATTCAAGTTTGTAAATCAATAATGGGTCTTTTTGTTCGTAACTTGCATTTTGTACAGCCTGTTTCAATTGGTCAAGTTCGCGAAGGTGCTCTTTCCAAGACTCGTCGATAGACATAAGCAACATTGCTTTTTGCCATGCTTTTGCAATATTTTGAGCGCCAGTCTTATATGCCTCTTCCAAGTCAACGTTGATACCGTAGAAACGCTTTCCGTCGGTAATTGGCACTCTAACGAGTCCTTGTCCGCCACGGTTCTCAACGATGTCGGTAATGATTGGTTTGGCAACTTCTGCCATTCTTTCTGTTTTGCGTTTGAAGTTAGCGACTGCAGCCTGATAAATTGCATTAGTAAGGTCATCGTTCGACATCTTCTTGTATTCTTCTTCACCGAATGGAAGTTCAATAGCAAGAGTCTTTAGGATATCAAGACGCAAGTCTTCATAATCATCCTGACCACCATAAGCGGCAACTATATTGTCAACAGTATCGTAAATCATATTCATGATGTCGATACCGATACGTTCACCCATCAAAGCGTGGTGACGGCGAGAATAAACAACCTTTCTTTGAGCGTTCATAACGTCATCATATTCAAGAAGACGCTTACGGATACCGAAGTTGTTTTCTTCAACGCGTTTTTGAGCGTTTTCAATAGAGTGAGTTACCATTGAATGCTCAATTCTTTCACCTTCTTTAAGGCCGAGTCTGTCAAGCATCTTAACCACCTTATCAGTAGCAAACAGACGCATAACAGTATCTTCGAAAGAAACGTAGAAAACAGAAGAACCCGGGTCACCCTGACGACCTGCACGACCTCTCAACTGACGGTCAACGCGGCGTGATTCATGTCGCTCAGTACCGATAATTGCAAGACCTCCGGCAGCCTTCACTTCCGGACTCAGTTTGATGTCGGTACCACGACCAGCCATATTGGTTGCAATGGTAACAACAGCGCGCTGACCCGCTTGTGCAACGATTTCCGCTTCACGCTGGTGCAATTTAGCGTTGAGGACATTATGAGGAATATGGCGGATAGTAAGCATACGGCTTAACAATTCTGAAATTTCGACAGAAGTTGTACCAACCAATACTGGTCTGCCTTGCTTAACCATTTCCTGTATTTCATCGATAACTGCGTTATATTTTTCTTTCTTAGTTTTATAAACGCGGTCGTCCATATCCTTACGTGCAATTGGCTTATTGGTTGGTATAGTTACTACATCCAGTTTGTAAATATCCCAAAATTCGCCTGCTTCAGTTTCTGCAGTACCAGTCATACCAGCAAGTTTGTGGTACATACGGAAGTAGTTCTGCAAGGTGATAGTTGCGAAAGTTTGTGTAGCAGCCTCAACTTTAACGCCTTCCTTTGCCTCAATGGCTTGGTGGAGTCCGTCGCTATAGCGGCGACCTTCCATGATACGTCCAGTCTGTTCATCGACAATTTTGATTTTGTTGTCGTCGATAACGTACTCAATATCTTTGTCGAATAGAGCGTATGCCTTAAGCAACTGGTTTACGGTGTGAACGCGTTCTGCCTTCACTGCGTAGTTTTGCAAATGAGCATCCTTCTTTTGCTGTTTCTCTTCAGGAGAAATATTCTCGTTTTCGAGAGCAGAAAGTTCTGCAGCAATGTCAGGAAGGACGAAGAATTGCGGGGGTCATTGTTAGAACCGGCAAGAATATCGTGACCTTTGTCAGTAAGTTCTATACTTCTGTTCTTTTCGTCAATAACGAAGTATAGAGGATCTGTAACAATCGGCATTTGTCGGTTGTTATCCTGCATATAGAATGCCTCAGTTTCAAGAAGAAGAGGTTTGATTCCGTCCTGGCTGAGGTATTTAATCAAAGCCTGATATTTAGGCAAGCCCTTGTATGCTCTGAAAAGAAGCAATGCTCCCTCTTTACGAACTTCTTTATCTTCAGATTCTATTTTTGTCTTTGCTTCAGCAAGAAGGCTTGTAACGAGTTTCCTTTGAGCATTGTAAACTCTTTCAACATTTGGCTTGAACTCCATAAACATTTGGTCGTCGCCTTTTGGAACAGGACCAGAGATGATAAGCGGAGTTCTTGCATCGTCGATAAGAACAGAGTCAACCTCATCGACAATGGCAAAGTTATGAGCACGTTGAACGAGTTCTTCAGGCATCATTGCCATATTGTCGCGAAGGTAGTCAAAGCCGAACTCATTGTTCGTACCAAATGTAATATCTGCGTTATAGGCTTTTCTACGCTCCATTGAGTTAGGTTGGTGCTTGTCGATGCAGTCCACAGAAAGGCCGTGGAACATATAAAGCGGGCCCATCCACTCCGAGTCACGTTTAGAAAGGTAATCGTTGACAGTTACCATGTGAACGCCGTTACCAGTCAATGCGTTAAGGAAAACAGGAAGCGTAGCAACGAGTGTCTTACCTTCACCGGTAGCCATTTCAGAAATTTTGCCTTTGTGAAGAGCGATACCGCCAATCATCTGAACATCATAGTGAACCATATCCCAAGTCACTTCGTTACCGCCAGCAATCCAGTGGTTATGGTAAAGGGCTTTGTCGCCTTGTATTTCCACGAAGTCTTTGCCTTGAGCGGCAAGTTCACGGTCAAACGGTGTTGCAGTAACTTCGATAGTTTCGTTTTCCTTAAATCGGCGTGCTGTTTCGCGAACGATAGCGAAAACTTCCGGCAAATGCTTATCAAGACCTTCTTCGAGGATGTCGAGAATTTCTTTCTCCAATTTGTCAACGTTTTCCCAAAGCGGTTCGCGCTTGTCATAGTCAACGGTTTCTATATTAGCCTTGATGTCGCTGATTTCCTTTTCCTTTTCAGCCTTGCTTGCTTTTAGGTCTTCGCGAATCTTTTGCACTCTGTCTCTCAATTCATCGTTAGAGAGTTTTGCGAGAGTGGGGTAGATGGCGTTAATCTGGTCCACGATAGGTTGGATTTCTCTCAAGTCGCGGTCAGATTTGTTTCCAAAAATCTTTTTTAGAAAATTATTAAATCCCATATTTAGTTTTTTTTGTTTGCAAAGTTAGTTGTATTGAAAAAATTTTAAAGATAGAGGTTGTTGAAACGCTGCATTCGGAGAGCGTATCCTCAAAATCCTTGAAATGCTCGGAGCAAGTATGGTTGCGTCGGTAGGCGTTGCAACCTTTTGCGGTTTTGCGTTCGGAGCAAGGATGAAAACAGGTGTGCTGACGGAATTCGTTTTCACCTGCTTTTTGTCGTAGGAGTTGTTGAAGTCGTCAACAATATTCCAGCCTGGTGCAATTTCTATTAAGAGGTCACCGGCGTTTTGCAAAGCGGTTGACTTATGCAAGGTATTCAAATGCTCGCCAACAGGATTGTTTATAATCTCATCAATAGTGTACGCTTTATTAACGCCCGCCATTCGTCGCATAAATTCGCCGGACTTAACGCGTAGTTCTTCGATTTTTATGTTTTTGCTCTTTGCCAGTTTGGCATTAAGGAAAACTTGTTCATTATAGTATCCGTTAACCCAGTTTCCGTTACCGAAAATCGCCATCAGGTACATATTCAGCAAAGAAATTGCTTTCTTTGAGGAAAATTCCCCTGTAGGAATGTTAAAGCGCGGTTCGGTTGCGAAAGTATTGTCGAAATATCCTGTTGAAGCAACAAAGATAACGGCATTTCTGCCTACTGCTTTGTCGATGGCTGAGAAGAGGATGCTCAATTCCTTGTCAAGTTTAAGGTATTTGTCCTGAATCTCAATTCTTTTGTCGGCATCAAGAGCGTATGGATATGGTGAAGCGGTATAAGCGATATTCAGCATATCAATTGTAGCCCTGTTGCCAAGTCGCATATCGTTGATGCAGTCAACGGCGGCATTTGTTATTTCGCTGTTTACAAGAGCGGATTCTTTGAATTTCTTATATCTTTCTGGTCCTGTAAACGTGTATTTGAAAGGGTAGAAAGTCTTGTGTAGCGGCAGGTCGTGGTATTCAGCGATAGGTTTTGACGGAACCCAACTCATTGTGTCAATTCTCTGAGATAGCGGGCGGGTAAAGTTCTTTGACTGGATGGCAGCCGGGAAATCCTTGTAGAAAGTAGTGGAAGCCCATTTGCCGGTATTGTCGTTAATCCAGAAAGCACCGTTTGCAGCATGTCCTGCCATCAGTATTGCTTGCTGTGCGTCTGGAGCAATGGCATAAACATATCCTATGCCGTTATTGTCCATCTTCAACTCATCGCTGAGGGTAGAGACCTTCAGTGCTTGTGGTGAAAATGTTTCATCAGTTGCGTTCCCAATAAATGTTTTATCGAAGAGAATCTTCGAAGCCTTTTTTGTTTCGGCGTTATATATACTTTCAGCGGAAATGCCGTTAACGTTCGGGAAAGCCCCCCGAATAGAGCATTGCTGTAGCCGTAGCCTTATTAGGATTGGAAATAGCGAAGACTGCGTTTTCAAAATATACGCCGTCCCTAATCAGTCTGTTAAAACCGTTATTGCCGAACTGTGATTGAAGCAGTTCGATATAGTCGGTTCGTAGTTGGTCAATGGTTATGCCAACGACAAGGGTAGGGCGGCCGTTGCTTTGTGACAGTGCCGAAAGGGCAACTATCGAGAAAAGAACGGATGTTAGTATTTTATTTGTCTGTCTTTTTTTTCGCATTTCTAAATGAGATAATGTTTGTTGCTGAACGCATTAGAGTTATAGCCACCATTGGGAAAATGGCGATATTTGCACATTGTGGGATTGCCCACCAGAATGCGAACAGAATCAAAACGACTGCAAAGTTAATAAAATGGTAGTAAACTACCCATTTTCGGAGTGATTTTATCCAAATTAATAAAGATGCTATAAAACATAGCGGGTTCAGCCAGAATATCAGATAGTTTGGCGAGGTAGCCTCGTGCTCAGATGCAAAAACGAGGAATGTTATCAGCGAGCCGAGCAATCCTGTGACTGTAAACCAGATGCAATCAATCCATTTGGAAACTTTTCCACGCTTTATATCGCGGTAACTTGCGTATCCTATTGCAATCATAAGAATTAATGCAATGAAAAGTGGTGACAAGTACCATGGAGTTGGAGGCAGAATTGCGTTTCCTGTTCCTTCGTTGATTATATTTGTTTTTGCAACTATCGGTGTTTCCTTTCCGTTTTCGTCAGTATATGTAGCCTTTGCCATTGCTTCCATAAGAAGAACGGGGGCAAATTGCTGTTGGCGTGTTGTTACAGTGTAGTCTATACCCGAACCTAAAGCGAGGTCTATGCCAAATTGATACCAAGGGTAGTTTGGGCTGTGAGCGGCCATAATGTCGCGGAACGACAGCGTTGTATCTGCCGGGACAGGGTATTTCAGTCCTCCGACTAGCGATTCAATCATATCTCTCGGGCGCGTTGCACAGTTGTCAAGAACGTAATTATAACGGTATTCCCTATTTTCAGGGAGGCTAAGGATATGAAGCCTTTTCCACAGTTGAACGGCCTTTTCATTGCTGATATTCAGTTCTTGCTCAACGATTCTTGAGCCGCGGTAGCGGTATTCGTTAATGAAATTGTAATATCTGTCACCGTCAAAAGGTGTATAGCCAAGCATATAGTCAGTTTCCCCCTTTACGAAAGTGTACATGAAATTCGGTTTGTTGAATGAAAACATGCCAAAATTGTACGCAAGATCGCCGTAGTCGCTTTTAACCCTGATGGCGGTATGCCCGTAAAGTTCGTAAACGAGAGGACCTGGATAGCATGTGATTAGGCTAACCTTGCAGGAGTCGGGAAAGCCAACCAAATCTTGCTCAGCGATTTTTTGTGATAGAGCGGAGTTGGCAATTCCTAATATCAGTAATAATGTCAGTAGTAATTTTTTCATACGTAAATATTAAGCGTCCCACTTGTGTTGTAGGACAGGTTTATACTAAAATTACTATAAAACCGAGTCTTTTGGACAAAAGAAAGATTAGCACTCATGATAGCATAAGTGCGGCTATTGTTTAACGATAAAACAGCAACAGTTAAGAATTAAAAAGTTTCATACACGTGTACATAAGTCACAATCTTTGGTGCTTAACTGTTGAGACCAATTTCATAATCGGACTGTGGTAATTCCAGTAAAAATCGGCCTTTGGTCTATTTTGCTATTTAGGGAATTGCTTCCATAGGTGTTTTGGTCAGTGAAACCTGATACCCCAATTTTTTAAGTTCAGAAGACAAATACGTCTTGCGTTTCTGCTCTATTTTGGCTTGCATGTATTGTGCGCCAAGTTCATGATAACGGGCTCCTGTACTCAATATGAGATAAACGGATATCAATTGAGAATGTCCCACTGCAATCAAGGCACGCTTCTTTCCTCTACGGGCAGCTATGCGATGGTATCGCTCACTGAAAAACGTATTCTTGGTACGGGTCGCAGCCCATGCGGCTTCTGTGATTACCGCCTTTACCTGTTTGTTTCCGTGAGTGATTCTTGCGCTTTTTTTTGCCCGCACTTTCGTTGTTGCCGGGAGAAAGTCTCGCCCAGGAAGACAAATGTTTCTCGGACGGAAAATGAGACATGTCAAGACCTATCTCAGATACCAGATCCTCAACGACCTTGGTGCTGAAACCCGGTATCTCTTTGAGAAGTTCAAGGACATTCTCGTACTTTGACAGCAAAGTCTTAATACGCTGAGAAAGCTTGTCTACCAAAATCTGGGTCTGATCAATATCCTTACGGATCATTTGAAGCAGATAGATATGATGTTCCTCAACAAATCCTGTGCATGCTTCCAGCAGTTCTTCCGGGCTAGCTGACAGTTTTCCGTGATAAACAGACTTGATGTCATCCAAAGTAAGCTTCTTGCCTTCGCATAACATATCAATCAGGGAAGTGGCTGTTGAACCGCTTGTATTGCTGACAACACTTGAAAGCTTGATGTTACAGTCTTCAAGAATACGCATCATGCGGTTCTTTTCCGAAGCTATCTGTTGGATAAGCTTGTTGCGATAGTGGGTCAGGTCACGCAGTTGGCGTTGCTCCTTAGGAGGTATGTAACTTGGCTTTAACAGACCTGCCAAAAGTAATTTGCAGATCCATTCACTGTCCATCTTGTCAGTTTTGTGACCCGGCACATTCTTTATATGGCGGGCGTTCACAATCCAAACATTGGGAATGGAACCTTCAAGTATCTTGTAAACAGGCTTCCAATAGACACCGGTGCTTTCCATAGCAACGTGGGTAACACCGTTAGACAATAACCATTCTTTCAATTCGTTCAAAGAACTCGTGAAGGTTTTAAATGAGCGAGTCTCTCGTTCAAGACCAACTCCGTCAATTGTCGCCACCACAACCTTCAAGTGGACGTCGATACCGCAAGCACGCTGTACCAACTGAGGGAATGTTACTTCTGCCATAAGCGTCACGTTTGTAGGGTTATATACTACAAAGGTAACTTCAGCTTAATAATTTTCATTCTCTTTGGCGTGATTTTTTTATCTCATGGGTATTTCATAATTTAAAAATCTCTCAAAGGTACTTTAAGAATTTCGTATTTGCTAATATCTGACTGGTTTTTAGATGAAAAAACTGTGAGTCTTCATCTAATAAGCAAAAATCGTGCCGAAAAATGAGGATTATAATGGTATATAAAAAACCTGTTGGTTGAATTAAATTAGTGAATACTTTACTTGACCAATTTTCCGATTATTAATGAAATTGACATATTGAAGGACAGTCAAGGCGGCGATTTTGGCTGCAGTCCTGGCAAATAGGCCAGGTGGCTGCTTCGCATAGTTCCTGATCATCATGAACTGGTCGTTGAGCTGAGAGAAGATGGTTTCTATCCGTTAGCGAAATCTTTTGTAAGCCCATGTCGGTGGTTTCCAATTATTTTGATTCAGTCGATATGGAACTTCAAGTTCGATATTAGCCGAGTCAAAAAGATTCTGCTGAATCTGCGCACTCAAATAACCTTTGTCTCCGAGCATCATGCAGTCATGATACTGAAACTGCACATCTTTGAGATAGTGAAGATCATGGACATTCGCCGCAGTCATGTCATAGGAATGGATGACTCTGCTTATTCCGCATATTGCGTGGAGTTTATATCCGTAGTAATGCATGTTTTGGGAAGCGCAGTATCCCCATGCAGGAGCCTTTTTCCCAATCGTACCGTCCCATGGCACATCGCTTGCCTCTGGCATTCTGACAGACTTTCACCGGCTTGGAGTCAATGCAGAACACGTCCTCGCGTCCGTCCATCGCAGCGGCGATATCACGGCGAATCTCCTCTCCCAGATGCATTGTGAGCTTGCGGCGCTGGTTATACTGGCGTCTGGAAATAAGGTCGGGAAGTTTGTTGCCCTTTTTTTTCGTTCTCAAGGCGTTTGAACAGGCAGTTTTCACTGTCAATTCCGAAAGCCTCGGCTGTGGCAGAGAGGGCTATGACTTCCAGATCGGAAAACTTGGTGTGTCGTAATGCGCGATGCACCTTCTTTTTGTTCATTATTATACAAACCTGTTCATTTTCTTTAAGCTGCGATCTTTTGAAGATTTCTTTGATTTATGTGTTTCCAGTGTCTAAAAACAGCAGTTATAAGCTCATAAAACAGTCTAATCAGCCAGTTCATACCTTCTTTTGTCAGTTTTGCACACATCTTTTTTATATTGAAGGCAATGGCTATGAATGCAAAGTCCATTAAGACCTTATCCTTCCCAAAATGTCGGAATCGTTTGTAGTTCATATTGTTTTTAATTTGTCCGAACACGGCTTCCGGTTCTATGCATCTCTGCCCTCTGTGTTTCAGCCCTTCCTCAGAGCAGAGCAACTCTTTAGCTTTCCGCTTGTATCTCCTAAGTCTGTGATTCAGTTCTATCGTCCTGTTTCCTTTTGCTTTAAAACAACGGCACCTCAGTGGACAGCCTTCACATCTGACAGCTCTGTACCGGGCAGTTTCACTAACATATCCAGATGCAGTTTTCACATGTCTGGTGCCTATCCTCCGCATCTTTTGCCCCATAGGACAGATGCAAAAGTCATGTTCCTCATTGTTGTAAAAGTTTTCGGCCTTGAACGGATCCGGTTTGAATCTCGGCCGCTGCTCCATGTGGAAATAGTTGTACTTTACATAGGCATCCATGCCGTTTTCTGACATGAAGCGATAGTTCTCTTCGGAACCATAACCGGAATCGGCAACTACCGTATGAGTCAGCCTGCCATACCTGCTTGAGAAGGATTGCAGGAAAGGTATCAGGGTCAGTGTATCCGTAGGGTTCGGGAAGAGGGCAAAATCGGTGATGAACTGGTTCTCGGTGCCGATTTGAAGGTTGTAACCAGGTTTCGTCTGTCCGTTGCGCATGGCATCCTCCTTCATTCTCATAAAAGTAGCGTCCTTATCCGTCTTGGAATAGGAATTCCTCTCTTGCAGCGTGTCCAGATGATTGTCGTATTCCTGCAGTTTGTCCCTGTGTTCTTCCAGTTCCTTCAGATGTTTGCGTTTCTTTTTTAGTGCAGTCTTTTCCTCTTTTTTGTGGAAGGCTCGGGAACATGTTCCAGTGCATGACGCAATTCTCCTGCCATTTCAGTCAGCATGGCCGGAGTAAACTCAACCGCCTCACTGCTTTCCGATGATTTCTCCTGGGCGATGACATCATCTATCTGCCCCAACAGAACCTGTATCTTCTTCATCAGGCGTTCACGATTACGCTCAACCGTTTTTCGCCAGACGAAAGTATACTTGTTGGCTTTGGACTCGAGCTTTGTCCCGTCAATGTATTCCACATTCAAACTGATAAATCCTTTGGAAGAGAGAAGGAGTACGGTCTGGGTAAACACCTCGTTGATTTCCTTCTTCACCCGGTTGCGGAAACGGTTGATGGTAATGAAATCCGGTTTCTCATATCCGGCCAGCCAGATATAATGGATGTCACGGTGAAGGAGCTTTTCAATTTTCCGGCAGGAGTAGATGTTGTTCATATAGGCATACAGAATGACCTTGAGCATCATCTTGGGGTGGTAAGGGCTGCGGCCGCATTCCTTATACAACTTTCTGAAACTTTCAAGATTCAGGCTCTCAACCAGAGCGTCAACCATGCGCACTGGATCGTTCTCTGCAATATCCTCATCGATTCTTTGAGGAAAAAGCACTGTTTGGTTGGGATTGTAAGGACGAAAATGTATCTTTGTCATAGTTGAAAATCTTATGCTTAAAGATACAAAATCTTTAGGTAATAACAAAGCCCCAGCTTGTGAAAGTCGGGGCTTTGTGCGTAAAAAGAAGGAGGTGCGCATTTTGACACACCTCCATTTGTGAGCCTGCGACAAGAAGTCGTTAAGCAACTTCTAAATTTCTGCCAGTTGTCGCACATCTGGATTTATTGCAGTTATTTTGCCCTCCGGGTTAATAACGTAACAATTGTATCCATTCTTCAAATGGAATTGTTTATAAACTTCTGAGTTAATTCCATCTTTGTCAAAAAATTGTGCTTTTTCGTCAAGATTGTCAATTTTCAGAGTTTCGCCGAAAAGGTCAGCGTTTCTGTCAAAGTTAACAGCGGCAAAGACAATATCGCCATTTTCGTTGCTGTTTGCAAACTTGCTTATCTCGATGTTCCTAATTCTTGACTCAGCGTCATCTGATGACCAGAAGTTAATAACAACGTATTTACCTCTGTATTTGCTGAGGGAGAATTGTGAGTAACTGTTCCCGATTGTGATATTCGGTGCAATAGCTCCCACCTTTGTATCTATTTCAGGAGCATTAAACGCTGAAGAAAAAGACACGAGAGCAACGAGAAGCACAATAAATGCTAAAGTTTTTCTCATTATAAAAAATTATGATTCCTACTAAGGGCTCTCTTGGGTGTCCACCTGAGATAAGCCCCTGCCGATTTTCGGCACCGGGAAACTCTTTCCCTAAAAGTGATGCAAAGATATATACAATTTTTTGTATAGACAATGAATATATGCAAATTTTAAGTCTATTTAAAAGTAGGAAAAGCAATATGCAATTTTATTAATCGCCTGAATGTATTCTTATTTCTCTTTTAGAATAGGGGTTTTAGAGCGATTATTTGAGCGTTTGCTAAAAATGTAATGAATATTAATACATTTAATTTTAGCAGATGTTAAAAGCCAAATGTTAAACAAAAAATATGGTAATGGAATTAGTATGATTTGTTTCCAAACTTAGATTTCTTTGGTTATCGAGATAAAAACATTTTTCATAGGATATTAATATTCTTTGTGTTATATGGCAAAAGAATATTTTACAAGAAATTCACGGGGGCGGATTCTGTGAATGCTATGGAACTAATTGAGATAGAGTTGCAATCAATGTTAATATTTCGCCGTAGGAACAAATTTTGCCAATTTTTGTTACTCAGTAAAATGGTTGTTATAAAACAACTGTAAAAAAGACAAAAGAAGATATTAAATATTTGGACTTTTGTCAACTTTGTATTTAATTAGCAACCTGAAAAACTTATTATCTATGGCTAAGGAGAAATTTACTTTAGAATACAATATGAAGAGTACACCTGTTGCTATGCTTTGGGCATATGTTGCAACTGAAAACGGTTTGAAAGAATGGTTTGCCGACAAGGTGACGATGCAAGGCAAGGAAGTGATTCTTGAATGGAACGGTTCACAACAGTAAGATATCAACCACAGAGTTGTCTGGCACTTCGATTTTGACAATTACCGACTTTGCTGAGCCAGAAGATCTTGAAGAGGCAAAGGAACTTTGGGATTATCAGATTGAAATATTGCAGCGGCAATTAGGTTGTTAGCGAATGTAGAATGAAGAATTTAAATTTTATTTCACATGTCCTTCAAGTAAGGATAGAGGTTTTTTTGCGAATACTCGCAATGGTTATTGCACTGTTGACGTTATCAACAGTTGTCATAGATTTCGGTTTCTCGCTAAGTGCAGAAGAAAAGAATATAGCCATGCGGATATATAATTTTTCGTGGTGGTTTTACTTTATTGTTTTTACTGTCCGTCTCGGAATATTTTTTTACAAGTTTCGTAAGGCGTCGGCAGGCCTTACTATTTTGACCGGGCTGCTTATTTATTTAACGTTGTTACCGCGAATGTTTTCTGTGTCACCAGATGGTTTGCTTTATTCTGTCTGGTGGTTTTTGGGGCATTTAAAGACAACAATTTTTGTAATTTCTGTTTTTGCTGTACTTGATTTGTCGAAGTCTATTATAAGTTTTCTCAACAGAAAAACAAATCCGGCATTGATGATGGCAACCGGTTTTGCGGTTATAATCTTTATAGGCGGACTTTTGCTGCTATTGCCACGGTCTATAGCCGCTGGTGCAAATTTATCGGTTGTTGACGCTTTTTTTGTGTCAACGAGTGCCGTTTGCGTTACAGGACTATCGCCTGTAGATATTTCTACAACTTTTACTATTGACGGGCAGTTGATTATCCTTGCCCTTATTCAGATCGGCGGGCTTGGGGTTATGACGATAACGAGTTTCTTTGCTCTGTTCTATATGGGTAATACCAATCTTTACAGTCAGTTGGCGGTTAAGAATATGATAGGGACAGATACTTGGAACTCGTTGCTTTCTACTCTTTTCTATATACTCGGTTTTACATTTGCCATTGAGATGATTGGTGCAGCCTTTATTTGGTTGAGTGTTCATTCCACTCTGGATATGACAATGCAGGAGGAAATTTACTTTGCAATATTCCATTCTATCTCGGCATTTTGCAATGCGGGATTTTCAACCTTGAGCAATAATCTGGGTAACCCCAGTTTTATGGGGATTAATTCTTTGTATGTAATTATATCGGTACTCGTTATTCTTGGCGGTATTGGTTTCCCAATTTTGATGAATTTGAAGTGTGCTCTTTTTCATAATGTTCGCAGGTTATTCAATAAGGATTACCGCCAGCATTTGCGCGTTACCACAATTAATACCAAGATAGTTTTGGCAACAACAACAGTATTGCTTGTCTTGTCAACAGCGGCATTTGTCTTGATAGAGTGGAATGGTGCATTTGCAGGAATGACAACTTGGGAAAAAATTGTTCAATCGTTTTTCCATGCGTCAGTGCCGAGAACGGCAGGTTTCAACAGCGTTGATATGGGGAGTTTTTCGAATATAGGCATATTGGTGTTTATGATTCTTATGTGGATTGGAGGGGCATCGCAGTCAACAGCGGGTGGTATCAAGGTTAATACCATTGCCGTTGCGTGGGCAAACTTTATGTCGGTTATCCGAGAGCGGAAATCAGTGGTTATCTTGAAGCGAGAGGTTTCGCAAGAATCCGTTCAGAGAGCAACGGCAACAGTTTTTGCATCTATTTTGGTGATATTGCTGGCATTTATAATTCTATTGGCTACCGAGCCTGGATTGACACCGAAACAATTGTTGTTTGAGGTTATTTCAGCATTGGGAACTGTTGGTTCGTCGCTTAATGCAACTGCATATTTAACGACAGCGGGAAAGATTATTGTTTCTTTGCTGATGTTTGTCGGTAGAGTCGGACTTATTGTTGTTGCAATGAGTTTTGTAAAGAAAAAGGGTCAGGAGCGCTTCTGTTACCCTAAAGATAATGTGATAATAAACTAAAAGAATATGAGATATCTTGTTGTAGGAGTTGGAAATTTCGGCAAGACAGTGGCCGAAGTTCTAAGTGCAAATAAATATGAGGTAATCGCCGTTGATTCCGACGAGCGAAGAGTTGATGATATTAAGGATAAGGTTTCTGCATCATTTATCCTGAATGCAACAGATCCTATAGCCTTGTCGAGTTTGCCGATGGGCGATATTGACTGTGCGGTTGTTGCGATAGGTCAGTGCATTGAGCATTCGTTGAGAATTGTTGCAATTTTGAAGAATATGAAAGTACAAAAACTTTATGTTCGAGCCATTGACGAGATGCACGCAATGATTTTGAAGGCAATGGGAATTGACAAAATCCTTTATCCTGAGGAATTCGCAGGTCGCTATTTGGCAGAAAACTTAATGAAAGGCGTTGATGTTGAGGTCAAATAAGAACCGCTTTTTAGTATATAAAAAAGGTTGCGGAAATTTCCGCAACCTTTTACTTGAATAACCGTTACGATTATTCGTCTTTGTTTTCCTCCATATATGCTTTAAGCAACTTTTCTTGAACGTCGCCCGGAACAAGTTCGTAGGAAGCAAATTTCATTGTGAATGAAGAGCGTCCGCCTGTAATTGAACTAAGGGCTGTTGAATAAGAAGCCATTTCTTTCAAAGGAACTTTTGCAGTGATTTTTTCAAATCCCTTTTCACTTTCCATACCCATGATGATAGCGCGGCGGCCTTGCAAGTCACTCATAACGTCACCCATCTTGTCAGACGGAACGAGAACTTCAACGTCGTAAACCGGCTCAAGAATCTTCGGGTTAGCGTTGCGGAATGCTTCGCTGAAAGCGTTTCTACCAGCAAGGCGGAAAGAAATTTCGTTTGAATCTACCGGGTGCATTTTACCGTCATAGATGCAAACGCGAACGTCGCGAGCGTATGAACCAGTAAGAGGGCCTTGCTCCATTCTATCCATCAAACCTTTCACGATAGCCGGGATAAAGCGAGCGTCGATAGCACCACCAACGATACAGTTGTAAACAACCAACTTACCACCCCAATCCAAAGGTATTTCTTGTTTGTCGCGTACGTTCATTCTGAACTCTTGACCATTGAAGCGGTAAACGTCTGGTTCAGGCATTCCTTCTGTATAAGGTTCAACGATTAGGTGAACTTCACCGAATTGACCAGCACCACCAGATTGCTTTTTGTGACGGTAATCGGCACGAGAAGCCTTTGTGATAGTTTCTCTGTAAGGGATTCTTGGCTCAATGAAATTGATTTGGATTTTGTCATTATTCTCTACACGCCATTTCAAAGTGCGCAAGTGAAATTCTCCCTGTCCAGATACGATAGTTTGTTTAAGTTCCTTAGACTGCTCTACCAACCATGTTGGGTCTTCGAGGTGCATACGGTTGAGAATTTCGTTAAGTTTCTCGGCGTCAGCCTCATTAGCAGGCTTAACTGCACGTTGGAATTTAGGAGCCGGATATTTGATGAAGTCGAATACGTGTTCGCAACCCTTAGCGTTAAGAGTATCGCCAGTGTTAACGTCTTTCATCTTAACTGTTGCACCGATATCGCCAGCCTTCAATTCGTCGACTTGAGTTCTGATCTGACCGCATACGCAGTAAATCTGAGCGAATCTTTCCTTGTTGTCGGTTCTCATGTTAGTCAGGTCATCACCAGTTTTAAGTGTACCTGACATAACTTTGAAGTATGAAACTTCGCCGATATGCGGTTCGATAGATGTCTTGAATACGAAGATGCTTGCTGGGTCTGCTGAATTAGCAGCAACTTCTTCCATTTTTGTATTTTCTGGCTTTGGCATGTCGCTAACGAATGGAACAACGTTACCAAGGAATTCCATCATGCGTCGAACACCCATATCCTTCAATGCACTTACGCAGAATACAGGAAGAATACTTCTGTCAATCAAGCCCTTGCGGATACCTTCGCGCATTTCGTCTTCTGTAAGAACGCCTTGGTCGAAGAATTTCTCCATAAGGTTTTCGTCATTTTCAGCGGCTGCTTCAACGAGTAATTTGTTGAGTTCTGTTGCTTTTTCCATTTCTTCAGCAGGAATTTCGCTGATTGTTGGAACGCCACCTTCTGGTCCCCATGTGTACATCTTCATTAGAAGGACATCTATCATAGCATTGAAACCGTTACCCGGGTTGATTGGATATTGAACAAGAACAATCTTGTTGCCGAAGATATCCTTCATTTGTTGGATAACATTATCAAAATCAACGCCTTCACTGTCAAGTTGGTTAACAGCAAAGATAACCGGTTTCTTGATTTTTTCTGTTGTACGGAAAATATTTTGTGTACCGACTTCAACTCCGTATTGAGCGTCAATAAGGAGCACACCAGTATCTGTAACGTTCAATGCGGTAATAGCATTACCAACAAAGTCGTCACCACCCGGGCAGTCGATAAAGTTGATTTTTTTCCCTAAGAATTCGGCATAGCATACTGTTGAGAATACAGTATAGCCATATTCTTTTTCTACTGGGAAGTAATCGCAAACGGTATTTCCGTTTTCGATGCTACCTCTACGTTTTATAACTCCACACTCGTATAGCATTGCTTCTGCGAGTGTGGTTTTCCCAGAGCCCTTGCTTCCGATAAGGGCGATGTTTTTGATTTCGTTAGTTTCGTAAACTTTCATTGCGTATTAGAGAATATTAAATTGTTAGTAATAGTTCTTAATTTTGAGGTCGCAAATTAGTCACAAATTGATAAATATCAAAGATTTTTCTTATGTTTGATAACATAGTTGCAAAATTACTTGTTATTTTTTTATAACTTTGTAGTTATGGCAGGCATATATATTCATATCCCTTTTTGTAAGAAAAAGTGCATTTATTGTGACTTTTATTCCGTTGCATTGTCGGAGGATTATGTTGCGAAGTATCTTTCTGCTTTGAAGAAAGAGTTTGCTTATAGGAAAAGCGAAATCGGTGAAGAGAAAATAAAAACCATATATATAGGAGGAGGCACTCCGTCAATGCTTTCGACGCAGCAGTTGGGTGACCTTGTCCATTCTCTTGATTGTCCCAATGCTGAGGAGCGTACGGTTGAGGTGAACCCCGACGACTTGACTCCGCAGTATGTTAGAGGACTTGTTGAGGCGGGGTTTAACCGTGTCAGTATGGGCGTTCAGAGTTTTAATGATGAAGAGTTGAAGTTTCTTCGCCGCCGTCATGGTGCGGAAAAGGCTGTTGAAGCGGTTAGGATGTTGCAAGATGCTGGAATAGATAATATTAGTATTGACTTGATTTATGGCATTCCTGGGCAGACTAAGGAAACGTGGTCAAACAGTCTTCGCGTTGCTTCCTCTCTTGGGGTAAAGCATATTTCAGCCTATGGTTTGATGTATGAGGAAGGCACTCGGTTGACATTAATGAGGGATAGGGGTGATTTTGAAGAAATCTCAGATGATGTTTGTGTTGAGATGTATCAGATGCTTGTAGCTGAATTGAGCAAGATGGGCTTTGTGCATTATGAAATATCCAATTTTGCACTGCCTGGTTATGAATCGAAGCATAATTCCTCATATTGGGATTTTACTCCTTATATAGGATTGGGAGCGTCTGCACATAGTTTTGATGGTAAAGTGCGTCGTTATAATCCGTCAAGTGTGAAGAAATATATTGAGGCTGTATTAGAGCGTTCGTATGCCTACGAGGAAGAGCGTGAAACTGCTTTGGAATTGTATAATGAATGGATAATGACCCGACTCCGAACAAAGAAAGGTATGAACATGGATGATCTGAAAGTCCGTTTTCCAGATTTCTGCGATTATGCAAAGAAGGTGGTTAGTGGTTTTATCGGCGACGGTATGATGCAGCGTTCAGGTGCGGTGGTGAGCCTTACAGACAGAGGCGTTATGCTTTCGGATATGATATTTCGGGATTTGTTTTTAATAGAGTGATTTGGCTTTTATAAAAATAACAATGGCTTTTCGATTTCTCGGAAAGCCATTAATTATTAATAGGAAAAATATATTCAATCAGTTATTATTTCAAAGCGTCCTTAACTTTGTCGTTGTGGATCATTTCTTCTTTGAAAACGTAAGCGCCAGTTTTCGGAGACCTAACAGCCTTGATAACTTTGCTATAAGTACGGCCTTCGCCGGTTTGTAGTGTTGCAACTGCTTTCTTTGCCATATCTTATATTATTTAATTTCTTTGTGAATAGTTACACGTTTAAGGATTGGATTGTATTTCTTCAATTCCAAACGCTCTGTAGTATTTTTGCGGTTCTTTGTAGTGATGTAGCGTGATGTTCCTGGCATACCGCTCTCCTTGTGTTCTGTACATTCAAGGATAACCTGAACTCTATTGCCTTTTGCTTTCTTTGCCATCTTATTCTGCTGTTTTAATGCTTGTTAAGAAACCTTTTTCTGCAGCTTGTCTGATAGCTGCGTCAAGACCCAACTTGTTAATAGTGCGTAGTCCTGCAGCTGATACTGTAAGACTAATCCAAATTTGTTGCTCTACCCAGAAGAATCTTCTGTTGAACAAATTTGCTTTAAATTTGCGTTTTGTTCTTCTCTTTGAGTGAGAAACGTTATTACCTACGGCCGCTTTTCTGCCTGTAATCTGACAAACTTTTGACATGGCTATTTCGTTTTTTTATTATTTTCTACTTATATCCTCAAAACAGAGTGCAAAGTAAGCAATTTTTTGATAACTGTGCAAATTTTATAGACCTTTTTGAGTTATTTTTTTGTTATTCACACTTTTGACGCTTCTTTTATGCCTTTTTTGCATCAGTTTTGGAGGCTTCGACGGATAAGCATTTTTATCATTTGCAATTCTGCCATCATGCTTGCGTGGTTGATTACTCGCATTCTGTTTCCGGCAAAATGATATTTTTTTGCTTCGGTCTTTCCGTTAAGCGTTGTTGCTATCCAAACTGTTCCGACTGGTTTCTCTTCAGAGCCTCCGCCAGGACCTGCAATGCCAGATGTTGCAATGCTGCAGTCGGTGTTGATTGCTTTTGCAACGCCTTGCGACATTTGAATTACTGTCGGTTCGCTAACAGCACCTTCGGTTTCAAGTGTTTCTTGCTGAACGCCGAGAAGGTTCATCTTTATCTCGTTGGCGTAGGAAACGATGCTGCCTTTGAAATACTCAGAACTGCCTGCGATGCTTGTTATCTCGTGTGCTATGTTGCCTCCTGTGCAACTTTCTGCTGTTGAGATGGTCAGGTCTTTCTCTTTAAGTATATCGCCAAGGATTTCTGCCGGCATCTTGTCGCTGTCGCAGATAATGCTTTCGCCGACTATTGAATATAGTTGCTCTGAAAGCCTTTCAATTTCGTTATGTATATGTTCCTTATTGTCACCGATGCCTGTAAGGCGCAGACGGATTATGCCTGGCTTTGGCAAGTATGCAAGGTGGATGTCGGCTGGCATATTCTCTTCAAAGTCCGTCAGTTTGCCTGCAAGTACGGATTCGGAGTGGTCAATAACAATAAAGGTTTTATGCTCAACGACTTCGTCTTTTGTAAAATGCTTGCGAAGCATTGGAAATACTTCAGTATGGAACATTTCTTCCATTTCGAAGGGAACGCCAGGCATTGATACGAGTACCTTACCGTTTTTCTCAAACCACATAAGTGGTGCTGTGCCAACCTTGTTTTGGATAACCTTGCATGATGTTGGAACATATGCTTGTGCGGCTGTCAGCGGATTGATTTTCAGACCGCGCTTTGCAACAACTTCAAGAACGTTTGCTTCAACGGCTTTGTCGTAGGTAAGCGTTCCTCCGAAAAAGTCGCAGAGAGTTTGTTTTGTAATGTCGTCCTTAGTAGGTCCGAGTCCGCCGGTTGTCAGGATAACGTCGCATTCATTCATTGCAGACTGAATGGCTTCCTTGATGTCGCTGGCGTTGTCGGCAACGATGCGGATGTTCTTTATCTTCCATCCGTATGGATTGATTTCTTTTGCTATTGTGCCGGAGTTGGTGTCGATGACCTGCCCGATTAGCAATTCATCGCCAATAGCGATAACAGATATATCCATATTAATATATATTATACAGTTACTCGTGCAAATGGTGCAATATCGAGAGGGCAGAATTCTTTGTCAAGATATTTGAAATACCCTGCAATGGCTACCATGGCAGCATTGTCGGTTGTAAACATTCTTTTTGGAATGAATGCTTCCAACTTTCTTTTCTTGCAGAATTCTTCAACGGCATTTCTTACGCCAGAGTTAGCAGAAACGCCACCACCAATGGCTATCTGCTTGATTTCCGGGTGCTCTTTGACCGCTTTTGCGAGTTTGTCGATAAGGATATCGATGATGGTTTTTTGAAGAGAAGCGGCAAGATCTGCCTTGTTTTTCTCAATAAAGTCAGGGTCAAGTTTTATCTGGTCACGGAGAGTGTAGAGGAATGATGTCTTCAATCCGCTAAAACTGTAGTCAAGACCTGGAATGTGCGGTTTGCTGAACTTGAACTTGTTAGGGTCGCCTTCTGCGGCAAGTCTGTCGATATGCGGACCGCCAGGGTAGGGCAATCCCATTACTTTTGCGCATTTGTCGAATGCTTCACCTGCAGCATCGTCGATAGTCTGACCAAGAATTTTCATTTTGTTATAGTCTTCAACGATGATGATTTGAGAATTGCCGCCAGAAATGAGCAGGCACATATATGGGAACGTTGGAGTCTTTGTTGTTTCATCTTCCTTGATGAAGTGAGAAAGAACGTGCCCGTGCAAGTGGTTTACATTCACCAAAGGAATGTTTAGTGCCGTTGCAAGTCCTTTAGCAAACGATGTTCCAACAAGAAGAGAACCGATAAGTCCCGGACCTGCTGTAAAAGCAATTCCATCTAAGTCCGTTTTTTCTATACCGGCGCGTTTTATTGCTTCAGAGACCACTGGTACAATGTTTTGCTGGTGTGCCCTTGACGCCAGTTCTGGAACAACGCCGCCATACGCTTCGTGGACGCTTTGGCTTGCTATAACGTTAGAAAGAAGTATTCCGTCTTTGATAACCGCTGCTGATGTATCATCGCATGATGATTCTATGCCTAAAATAATGCTCATAATACTCTGTTTATATGCGGTGCAAAGGTAGTTATTTTTTACGCAACGATAAAATAATTTTTCAGTCTATTATAATATAGGTATGGATGGAATAGTATGGATAGTGCAAATAGTAAGATAGGATGCGGTTCGGCATTGTCAAGTCGAAAACTGTGTTTTCACTTGCCACTGCACTCACCTTTCACTATCTTTGTACAAAATAACCATAATTATGAAAGACGAAAAATCGTTTAGACGAGGAAAACTATATTTTCGATACGGAACAATGGGTTCTGCGAAAACTGCTTTGTTGCTAACAACTGCTTACAATTTCGAGGAGCGTAAGATGGATTATATCTGTATGAAGCCTGTTATTGACGACAGGGAGAAGGATAGCGTTATCCGCTCGCGAATAGGTATTGAGCGTCGATGCACATGGATTTACAGTGAGTCAAATATGTACACAACTCTTGTCAATATCTTTAATGAAAAAGGTCGGTTGATGGAGTGGGTACTAATCGATGAGGCTCAGTTTCTTTCTGCTGATCAGGTTGACCAGTTGGCCCAGATTGTAGATGATTTTGGAGTTAATGTTATGTGCTATGGCTTGCGTACAGACTTCCAAACTCATCTTTTTGAAGGTTCTCGCCGTCTCTTTGAAATAGCAGATACTATCGACGAAATCAAATCAACATGTACTTGTGGTCGCAAAACCATAGTAAACGCGAGAATTGACAAGTCGGGAAATGTTGTTCTTGACGGTGAACAGGTGGAAATAGGCGGTGACGAGAAGTATATGGCGATGTGTCGCAGTTGCTGGCGTAAGCGCCGTTGCGAGCGCGAGCAGTCGCAAGCGTTTGATTTTGGAGGAGAATAGAGTATTTTTTCCGACTTTCCACTCTGTAAATCGTTTATTGCCTTTTAATAAAAAAGTCGTAACTTTGTAGGCTGAAATTTTTAGAACTGTTTTCTAATGGATTATAACAGAAAAATAAAAGTGGGTATTACCCACGGTGATATAAATGGAATCGGTTATGAGGTTATTTTAAAAACCCTTGGCGATTCTGAAATGCTTGAATTGTGCACTCCGATAGTCTATGGCTCATCGAAAGCCCTTTCTTATCACAGAAAGGCTTTGGAGTTGCCTAACGTAAACTTTAACCTTATTACAAAGGCTGAAGATGCTTCTCCTGACGCCAATAACCTTATTGAGGTTTTGGACGGCGAGGTGAAAATAGAGTTGGGAACGCCGACAGAAGCGGCTGGAAAGGCTGCTTTTGCTGCATTGGAGAGGGCTGTTGAGGACCTTAAAAATAGAGAAATCGACGTCCTTGTTACTGCTCCTATTAATAAGGATACTATTCAGAGCGAAACATTCCATTTCCCTGGCCACACTGAATTTCTTGAAGATAAGGCTGGTGACAGATACAAATCGTTGATGATTCTCTGCAATGATGACCTCAGAGTTGCGTTGGTGACTACCCATATGCCTATATCTAAGATTTCGGAATCAATAACAAAAGAAGGTATCGTAGAGAAACTTAGGGTCTTCAACGAATCATTGCGCCGCGATTTCGGCATTGTTAAGCCGAGAATTGCAGTTCTTGCCCTTAATCCGCACGCTGGCGAAAACGGTTTGCTTGGCAGTGAGGAGAGTGAGATTATCATGCCTGCTATTGAAGAGGCTTATTCGTCTAAGATTGTTTGCTTTGGTCCATACGCTTCTGACGGATTTTTCGGTTCTGGCCAGTATAAGAACTTTGACGGTATTCTTGCAATGTATCACGACCAGGGACTTGCTCCGTTCAAGACCATTGCTATGGATAGCGGCGTTAACTTTACTGCCGGTTTGCCTTTTGTGAGAACTTCTCCAGATCACGGAACAGGCTATGACATAGCCGGAAAGGGAGAGGCTTGTGAAGAATCGTTCAGGTCAGCCATTTATAAGGCAATCGACATTTCTCGCAACCGCAGGAGATTTTATGAGGCGCATCGTAACCCTTTGCGTCGCCAGTATGTTGATAAGAGTGGCGATAAAGAAATCTTGGATTTGACAAAGGACGATGGTGATGTTGAAACTGATATTCTTGAAGTATAAGATATGAATTACGCGATAATTGCTGCGGGAGAAGGTTCCGCCTTGCCCAAGAGGGCGTAGCCAAACCGAAGCCGCTCGTAGAACTTTGCGGTGAGCCGATGATTGGCAGATTGATAAATTTGTTTACCCGTTGCAATGCTGAGAGTATTTCAGTTATCGTAAACGAGCAGATGACCGAGGTGCGTGAATATTTGGAAGCTTTGAAATTGGAGGTTCCTTTTCAACTTGTTGTCAAGTCAACACCAAGTTCTATGCACAGTTTCTATGAGTTGTCGCGCGTTATGAAGCCCGGCAGATTTTGCCTGACTACCGTTGATACTATTTTCCGCGAAGAAGATTTCCGCAAGTATATCCAGGCTATGGAAGCGGATTTAGAATGTGACGGAATGATGGCAGTAACGCCATACATAGACGATGAAAAGCCTCTATATGTTCAGACTGATGGTGATTTGAATATTACCGCTTTCCGTGATGAAATGTACGAAGGTGCAAAATATATTTCAGGCGGTATCTATGCTTTGAATGAGAAGGCAATTGCAGTTCTTGAAAACTGTATGGCAAGCGGCGTTTCTCGAATGAGAAATTTCCAGAGGGCGTTGGTCGATGCAGGTTTGAAATTGAAAGCGTATCCTATTGAAAAAATTCTTGATGTTGACCACGCAGAAGATATCAAGAAGGCAGTTGACTTTATAAAAGATTAAAATAAAAGTTATGGCAGATTTTGAAATAGCCGGTATAATGAGAGCCGGTGCATATTCTCCAAACCACATCGGTAATGATGCCGCTATTTTCAATGCGGTTGCAGAGCAACTTAGAAAGAGGGGTTGCATAGTAACTGTATATAGCGAAGAGCAGTTTAATTCTGGTCTTGTTAAGGAAAGAATTATCCTTAATATGTGCCGTGAGCAGCAGTCAATAAAACGCTTGCAGGAAATGGAGGATGACGGCTGTATTGTTATTAATTCCGGTTATGGAATAGAAAACTGTACTAGAGAGAGAATGACCCGTATCCTTATGGGACATGGAATACCTTATCCAGACAGTATTATCGTTAACACTAACGAGGCTGTTTTCGGCGAATTGAAAAATGCCGGTATCAATAATTGCTGGATAAAAAGAGGAGATTTCCATGCTATGCATAAAGAGGATGTAAGTTATGTCCGCCATGCAGAGGAGGCTCAGGAGGTTCTTCAGGAATATTTCTTTAGAGGAATCAAGAGGGCGGTTATAAATAAGCACCTTGTTGGTGATTTGATTAAATTTTATGGAATGTATGGCTCTCCGTTCTTCTTCTGGTTTTATCCTTTCGATGACGGGCATAGCAAGTATGGACTTGAGGCCATTAACGGTAAATCAAAAGGCATTGATTTCGATATTGAGTATCTGAAGTCAATCTGTAATCAGGCAGCGGAAGCCCTTGATGTGAAAATATATGGTGGTGACTGCATTGTTTCTCCAGAAGGCGATATCCGCATTATTGACTTTAACGATTGGCCAAGTTTTGCACCTTGCCGCAACGAGGCAGCACCTTTTATTGCAAAATGTGTGCTGAATACAATAAAGGAGAGTTTGAAGAAATAATAATTGTTTAGATGAATATAAAGGAATTAAAGAAACAATATAAGGATTCATTAAAGTCGATGGATACGGAAGAAACCATCGACTTGATGTTCTATCGTCCAATTGGTTTTGCGTGGGCAGTTCTTTGTGCAAAGTTGGGAATTACGCCGAATGTAATCACCATTGCTTCTATTTTTATAGGAATAGCAGCAGGCGTTCTATTCTATTTTGATGCGCTTTGGATAAATGTTATAGGTATGCTGTTGCTCATTTGGGCAAATTCATTTGACAGTGCTGACGGTCAGTTGGCAAGAATGACGCAGCAATATTCACGTTTGGGCCGTATTCTTGATGGCGTTAGCGGCGATTTCTGGTTTGTTGCTATTTATTTTGCTATTTGTTTCCGCGTAAATGCAACGAGCGATTTCTTCAGTCCGATGCCATGGCTTATATGGACTATTGCAGTTGTTGCCGGTATCAGTCACGCAAAGCAGGCAGCAGCAGCAGACTATTACCGCCAGTTCCATCTTTTCTTCTTGAAAGGAGAGGAGGGTAGCGAACTCGATAGCGTGGAGCAACTTGATAAGGTGTACGCTGAAGTTTCGTGGAAAGGCAATTTCTGGAAGAAGACAACAATGTTTTTCTACCGTAATTATACAGCCAATCAGGAAGTTCTGACACCGCGTATGCAGGAATTGCGTCGCGAGATGAAGGAGCGTTTTGGAAAGGTTATTCCACAGGTATTCCTTGATGATTTCAGGGCAAAGAGTAAGCCGTTGATGAAATATACTAACTGGCTCTCATTCAATTTGCGTACAATTGCGCTTTTCTGTTCTCTGTTTGCGCAAATGCCATGGATTTACTTTGCGTTTGAGTTGGTGGCGCTAAATGCAATGCTTGTTTATATGATTGTTCGCCACGAAAAAATGTGCAAATCATTTACTAAAGATTTGAGAGATGGAAAATATCAAGGTTAAAGGCGTTATATTCGACTATGGTGGTACTATCGACAGTTATGGAGACCACTGGAGCGAGGTAATTTGGAACGGTTATGAGAAATATGGAGTTCCTGTTACTAAGGAGCAGTTCCGCTATTGCTATGTATTTGCCGAAAGAGAGTTGGCAAAGGTTAAGCATATTCTTCCGGAGCATAATTTCTATGACCTGCTTGAGATAAAGATGCGAATAGAGTTGGGTAATCTTGTGGAAAATGGTATTTTGGCAAGAGATTTCGATTTGGAGACAAATGCAAAGGGAATTGCTAAGTATTGCTATGAATATGCAAAGAAGTCTGTTAACGATGCCCGCCCTGTTCTTGAGACGATAAGTGCAAAATTGCCAATGGTGCTTGTCAGCAATTTCTATGGAAATGTAGAGACCGTTTTGGCTGATTTTGACGTTAAGAAGTATTTTAAGGCTGTTGTTGAGAGTGCCGTTGTTGGCGTACGCAAACCAGATCCTAAGATCTTTATGCTTGGCGTTGAGGCTCTTGGTTTGAAGCCGGAAGAGGTGCTCGTTGTTGGTGACAGTTATAAAAAAGATATAGTCCCAGCAGAGACTATTGGCTGCAAGGTGGCATGGCTTAAAGGTAAGGGCTGGACTAAAGATGAAGATGAGCAAACGCATGGTTCAATAATCAAGAATTTATCGGAAATACCAAAAGCCTTATTTTGATTTATTAACACTATAATATATAAAACGGGTCACTTTTAAGTAAGATTAATAAAGTGACCCGTTTTTTACTAATATTTTGCCTTTATAGGACATTAATTTAATTAAAATATTTTTTATTTTCCAGAAAAAGGGAGTACTTTTGACCCGTCAAATCTCAGTGACAAAAAGAGATTTTATTTAAACAGAAAAAACTGAATAAAAACAATAAAAATGGAAAATTGTAAAACTAAAAAGGCAGAAGGCAAATTAGGCGTGCTCGTCGTTGGTCTTGGTGCTGTTTCAACAACATTTATGACAGGTGTATTGATGGTTCGTAAGGGCTTGGCAAAACCTGTTGGTTCAATGACTCAATATGACAAAATCCGTGTTGGTCGTGGTGCAGATAAAAAATATTTGAAATATAACGAAATCGTTTCAATCGCAGACTTGAACGATATCGTATTTGGTGCTTGGGACGTTTATCCAGCAAATGCTTACGAATCAGCAATCAACGCTGAGGTTCTTAAAGAAAAAGACATCAACCCAGTTAAGGACGAATTGCTTAACATCGTTCCTATGAAGGCTGCTTTCGACAAGAACTATGCAAAGCGTCTTGATGGCGACAACGTTAAGGATTGCAAGACTCGTTGGGAAATGGTTGAGGCACTTCGTGAAGATATCCGTAACTTCAAGGCTGCTAACAACTGTTCACGTCTCGTAGTTCTTTGGGCTGCTTCAACAGAAATCTATGTACCAATTGATATGAACATCCACGGTACACTTGCAAGCCTTGAGGCTGCTATGAAGGCTGATGATAGAGAGCACGTTGCTCCTTCTATGTGCTACGCTTACGCTGCATTGGCAGAAGGTGCTCCTTTCATCATGGGTGCTCCTAACACAACAGTTGATATTCCTGCTATGTGGGAAATGGCTGAAAAGACTCAACTTCCTATCGCTGGTAAGGACTTCAAGACTGGTCAAACTCTTGTTAAATCAGGTTTCGCTCCGATTATCGGTACTCGTTGCCTAGGTCTTGCTGGTTGGTTCTCAACTAACATCCTTGGTAACCGTGACGGTCTTGTTCTTGACGAACCTGCTAACTTCCATACTAAAGAAGTCAGCAAACTTTCTACTCTTGAGTCAATCCTCGTTCCGGAAGATCAACCAGACTTGTACAAGGATTACTACCACAAAGTTAGAATTAACTACTACCCACCTCGCAACGATGATAAAGAAGGTTGGGATAACATCGATATCTTTGGTTGGATGGGTTACCCAATGCAAATCAAGATCAACTTCCTTTGCCGCGACTCTATCCTTGCTGCTCCTCTTTGCCTTGACTTGGTATTGTTGAGCGACTTGGCTGCTCGTGCAGGACGTTGGGGTACTCAAAGATTCTTGAGCTTCTTCCTTAAGAGCCCGCAACACGACTACACAAAGGGTGAGGTTCCAGTTAACCACTTATTCCAACAATACGTTATGCTTAAGAATGCTATCCGCGAAATGGGTGGTTACGAAGCAGACGAAGAAATTGATTAATATCATTTCAAAACACTATATGGCACTCCTGCAATTATTTGCGGGAGTGGTTTTTTTGATATTTTTGGTAGGATTGTTTTGAAATAGTTTATAAATTTGCGCTAAGTACATGACAAAAATTTGAATACATCGAATTTGGGTGTGTATGTCGGTCGGAAAAGCACGTTTGAGATTTCCTCAAGACCATACTTGACCAATGACTTAGCCCTTCGCCCATGCTTCAGAATTTTTATCGGTTTAACGTATATATCTTTATGTTCACCAACGAGATACGCCCATACAAGAGCTATGCAGACCATCGCAAACAGACGTGCGATACGCACTCTGTCACGCAGGGTGTCCTCGATGTTGAAGCCCGAAGATTTCATGGCACGGAATGCCGTTTCAATCTCCCAGCGTTTTTTATAGGTCGCTACTCCATCTTCAGGTCGGTTGAAACAAATCAGGATCTGAAGTTCGGGTATCCCGTCAGAGTTTTTGATTCGACTTCCTGCAAGATAGACATACTGCCCTTTATGCAAAAAGAGCTTGTAGTAGAATTTCTCCTGTCCGACTTTAAGGGAATTGAAGAGCCACCACGCTCTGATTCTTTCTCCTGTGGAGGGCTTGACAACCCAAATATCCTGCCGGATACGGATATAGTATCGAATCCTGTTGTCGTTAAGCCAGCCAATCCATTCCTTACCGATAAACTCGCGATCGGCCACAAGGCAGTCGATGCAGTCATGTCCAAAAAGTCGGATGAACCGCTCCATGATATCCCTGCGTTCATCCCAATTGGAATTGCCCCGTTTGTCCAAAAAGACTGAACAGCAATGGAAAGGCAATGCCTTTGTAGGTGATGCCGAGAGTGAGTATATTGATGTTGAACTCTCCGAACTTCCAGTTGGTGCGGTCCATACTCAAAACCAAGCCGTCCTTAACAGGAAGCAACGAGAAGATCATCCTTGCTACCAGGTCGAGGTTCAAGGCATAGTTGGCGATGAATCGCTGAATGCGGCGCAGATTGGAATCACGCTCAACCGACGTAGGCATTGCCGAAGCCAGTTTGTGAAGGCTCACAGTCTGCACCACACAAAGTGCATGCGAAGATATAAGCCATAAGCTTAATGCGGGCCAGATTCATCGATTTTCCAAAAATACTCTTGCATAATCGGGAGGATTTGGTTAACTTTGGCCAAGTCCTTGGAATCAGTAGTCTTCATAGAGAAAGTACTAACTTTTCTTTAAAGTTACTGATTTTCAAGGACTTTTGCAAATATAATCTATTGATAATTAAATGCTTAACAATAGAATTTTATTTTTTGTCATCTACTAAAAAATTTGCGTAATAACTTTAAAATTCAAAAGAGATGAAGACTTCTATTAAGTATTTGTGTTTGGTGCTGGTTGCCGTTGTGCTTGTGGCATGTTCCTCTAAAAGTGATAAGTTGGCTGAGTTGGCAAAGCAGACAAAGGAGCAAATGGGTTGCCCTAAGACTCTTGTGCCAGATGTGATGTATATGAAGGATGTAAGTAGCGATGAAAATAGTATTATTTTTGATGTGGTTATTACCAATGATATAGTCGCAAAAGCGTTGATTGATGGAGATAAAGAGTCAATGAAGCAAGGTGGAGTCGGGGCTATTAAGTCTAATAAAGACGTTCTTACAGCCATGGAGGAGGGCAGTTTTTCAGCAAAATTCCGCTATCTTGATGAAGAAGGAAACGTATTACATGTTTTTGAAATAACTGCAGAGGATGTAAAGAATAGTGAAGAAATAACAACTGAGCAATTTATAGATATCCAGGTTGCAAATACAAAGACGCAGTTGCCAGTTCGTATAGATGAGATTACCGTTGCAACTAAAGTTTATCGCGATGGAACAACTATGGTTTACGTTTATGATTGCGATACTGATTTAATTGAGGCGGGCGTTACAGAGGAAATTATGAAAGAGATATTGCTTCCAGGTTTAGGAACAATGAAATCAACCTACAAGAGAATGGGTATTTCTCTGAGATATATCTATTGCTTTGAAGGTGAGGAGCAGGTTGTTGTTAATATCACTCCAGAAGAGATGTAGTTGTTAATTTTTAGAATAATATATTCCGTCGCGGAGAATGATAAACCCCTCGTCGGTAAGGAAGCGAAGCATATTAATTGTTTCGCTTTCTTTGAAATTAAGTGTGTCTGTAAATTCCTTCAGTGAGCGAGGCTTTAGGGAAAGCATATATAAAATGCCTTCCTGAATTTCTTGCGGATGTGTTTTTGCCGGTTTCTTTCGTTCAATGCAGATGTCGCAATGCTTGCAGTCGGTTGCTTTTTCTCCGAAGTATTCGAGTATGATTTTCTCGCGGCATTCTTCAGTGTTGAAAGTGTATCGAATCATTGAATTAATGCGCTTTTCTAACCTTGCCTTACTGTCTTCGTACGCGTATTTTGGGTATTTAACGTACTTGGTGTCCACCCTTGAGGACGTCATGAAGATATATGGCGTTCTGCGTCGGGGAATATAGTGCAGAACGTGTTGGCGGTTGAAGAATATCAACGCGTTTATAATGTCTTGGAATGGGATGTCATATTTGTACGAAAGAGAATGCTCATCAATGAAAACATAGTCGGCGTAAAGACCCGTATAGTTCCGTAGTAGGAGTTCGAGAATCCTGTCGAATGTGGGGTTTGAGCCACTGATGTTGTAGAGGTCGCTTTTATTAACGAGAATCATTATCCTTGATTGCGTTTCAACCTCTTCGATATATTCAAAATACTTTGATTGCGTTAGAATCTTCAGTGAATTTTCAACGATTTGTCTTTTGTATTTGAAAGTAGAGCAGAAAAGATCGAGGTTAAACTCATAAAGTTGCTCAAACCCTTCACCAATACCTATTTCGAGGAAGTTGCAAACGCGCTCATATACTTTTGTTATTGTTTCCTTTGGAGGGAAAGTTTCTGTTATTCTTCTCTTTAGTGTCGCCTTGTCGATAGGTGCGGCAAGCATTACCGCAAACGACTTTTTCAAGTCGCGACCGGCACGGCCTGCTTCCTGATAGTATTCCTCAATAGAGTTTGGTACATCAATATGGACAACAATCCTAACGTCAGGCTTGTCAATGCCCATGCCAAATGCATTTGTTGCAACGATGGTCTGAATTTGATTAGACTGCCATTTCTCTTGTTTGTCCTGTTTTTCTTCAGTAATGAGTCCAGCGTGGTAATAGTCTGCGGAAAATCCTGCGGACTGCAATTCATCGGAAATCATTTTAGATTTGCGGCGACTCCATACATAGACAATGGCACTTCCATTAGTTTTTCTAAGGATATTTTTCAGTTTTTCCATCTTGTCCTCTGTATATCTGACAAGATAGTAGATATTGTCACGGTGGAAACTCTTTTTGAAGATATTTCCGTTACGGAATTTTAGTGTGGATGTAATATCTTCTATCACCTCTGCAGTTGCGGAGGCGGTAAGTGCGAGAACGGGAACTTTTGGAAACAAATCCCTAATTTTGGCAATGTTCAGATATGATGGACGGAAATCGTAGCCCCATTGGGATATGCAGTGAGCCTCGTCAACAACGATGAGGGACACATCCATCATTCTCAGATAGTTAATAAAACTGTCTGAAGCAAGTCTTTCTGGTGAAATGTAGAGGAATTTGTAATTTCCGTATAGGCATTTATCAATGGCGTTGTCGATTTGCCTTTTTCGCATTCCTGAATGCAGATAAAGCGCTTTTATGTCGCGTTTGAGGAGGTTGTCAACCTGATCCTTCATTAAGGATATTAGAGGAGTGATAACAATTGTTATTCCATCAAGTATCATTCCAGGTACTTGAAAAGTAATGGATTTGCCCCCTCCAGTTGGGAGCAAACCCAAAGTGTCTTTTCCTTCTAAGATTGAATTTATTATTTCTTCCTGCTTTTCCCGGAAACTATTATATCCCCAGTACTCTTGAAGAACATTATAAATCTCAGTCTGCATTTTCCGCACCTATTTACTTGATGTCCTAATCTCTTTTACAAAGAGTTGGTACTGATTTGAGTGGTTAGGGTGCTTGTTTTCCTCTATTGTAAAGCATATATCGAATTGCTTTCCAGATTTGATATATTCAAAGTGTTTTGACATATTGAAAGCAATGCCGTTAATTACTTTACCACAGTTATTGTCAACCAGTTCCAACTTGATATGTTCAAGATTTTTGCCAACAAGTTTACTCGTTCCATAATCCATAACATTCTTTGTACAGAATGTTGGTTTCTGGTTTCCAGGACCGAAAGGATTAAACTGACGCAGGCAGTTTAGAAATTCCGGTGTTATTTCCTCAAATTTAAGATATGTATCAATGTCAATTTGAGGTGTCAACTGGTTCGGGTTTATTGTTTCGGCAACGTATTTCTCAAACCTTTTTGCAAATTCTGGAATGTTTTCCTCTTTCAAGGATAGGCCAACGGCATAAGTGTGGCCTCCGAAATTCTCAAGAATATCACGGTTCGCTTCAATTGCTTTGTATATGTCATAACCTTGAACAGACCTTGAAGAGCCTGTTGCCAGACCGTTTGACAAAGTCAGTACTACAGCGGGTTTGTAGTATAGTTCTGTAAGTCGTGACGCAACAATGCCAATGATGCCTTTGTGCCAGTTTTTATTATAGATAACTATTGTTTTGTTGTCAGAATCAGCGTCTCCTCTTTCTTCAAGAATGCGGTTTGCTTCGTCGGTAATTCTCTTATCGAGTTCCTTTCTGTCGCGGTTATACTGGTCAATGTTTTTACTCATTGCGTATGCCTCGGAGAAATCTTTAGCCGTTAAAAGTTCCACAGCTTCCATTCCGGATTGCATTCTACCGGAAGCATTGATTCTTGGACCAATCTTGAAGATAACGTCACTTATTGTTATCTCTCTGTTTGTAAGACCGCAAACTTTTATTATACCCTTCAATCCTATATTTGGGTTTGAATTGAGCCTTTTTAGCCCGTGGTATGTCATGATTCTGTTTTCCCCTGTCATTGGCACAATGTCGGCAGCAATGCTGACGGCAACAAGGTCAAGCAGATTATAAAGTTCATTACGGCATTGTAATCCGTTGCTTTTAGCAAAAGCCTGCATAAATTTGAATCCAACGCCACAACCAGACAAATGCGGGTATGGGTAGGTGTTATTCTCTAACTTTGGGTTCAAAATGGCACTTGCAACAGGCAAAACATCATCTGGAACGTGGTGGTCACAGATTATGAAGTCTATGCCATGCTCTTTTGCATAGGCGATTTCTTCAATAGCCTTGATTCCACAGTCAAGAACTATAATAAGTTTAACTCCGTCCTTTACGGCTTGGTCTATGCTCATGATAGATATGCCGTAACCTTCTTCATCTCTTGTTGGAATATAGTATTCCACATGAGAATAGTAGTTTCTAAGATATTTATATACGAGAGCAACCGCTGTTGTGCCATCAACATCGTAGTCTCCATATACCAAAATCTTCTCCTTAGACCCCATGGCTCTATTGAGCCTTTCTACAGCCTTGTCCATATCCTGCATGAGGAACGGGTCGTGCAGGTCGGATAGAGAAGGGTTGAAAAATTTTTCTGCTTCGTCAACAGTCGTTATGCCGCGCTGGACCAGAAGTTCCGCTATGGCAGGACTGTTGGCAAATTTTTTTGCCAACGCAATCTCTAATTCTTGTTCTTCGGTTGTAAGGGGTAAGTAATTCCATTTACTTATCATTTATATTGTTTTTTATTTATCTATTTAGTAATCCGTATATTACGGATGCAACTGGCTACCTTTTAAGTTTGTGGTGGCTATGTTGACTTTGCGGATATGACTATTAGGTAAAAATACTTCCTTATTGGGTAAAATTTACCTAATATATCCTATTCGCAAATTTAATGATAGTTTTTCTGAAATTACTCTTTCTCTTTGAATTTTTATTTTAAATAATATTAAAATCTAAGTGCTCGTGATTATTTTCAGTTTTTAATAACGTGTATGTCCATTTGTGGAAATGGGAACGAAATGCCTGCCTTTGGCAATTCTTTATAGATTCTTTCATTCAAGTCATAGAAAACACCCCAGTAGTATTGGGTTGGTGTCCATACTCGTATCTTTAAGTCAACGCTGCTTGCAGATAGTGATTCGAGTGCAACAAATGGGGTGCAGTCTCTGTCTTCTTCCGGCACTTGTGGAACAGACGCAATTCTTTTTTCTTGAAATTCCAAGTGCTTTCTATGTAGAAAATGGAATAGTCCTCTTTTTTTCTTTTGATCTACTTCATGTTCTGCTTCCGGTTTTTCGTTTTTTTCCTTTTCAAGTTTTCTTTGCTTTTTGTCGTCAAGCATACTTCCTTTTACGATTCTGCTGTCTTCTTTTATCATTTTCAAAATTGCATCCTTGGCCTTGTCAAGGTCATCGCCGTAAGATATGCCTATTGTCCAGTCAACACGACGGTATTCTTCGTGGCTGTAATTGTTGATGCTGCCAGTTGATAGTCCGCCATTGGGTATGAAAATGGACTTGTTGTCTGGAGTATTTAGAATTGTATTGAAAATTTGGATTTCCTTTACTGTTCCTGTGAAGCCTTGTGTTTCTATAAAGTCGCCTACCTTATAAGGTTTAAGTAGTAGTATAAGCACACCTCCTGCGAAATTTTGGAGAGTTCCGCTTAATGCCATACCGATGGCAACACCGGCGGATGCAAATAATGCGATGAAAGAACTTGTTTCGATGCCAATTATTGAGATTACTATTATTATAAGAATGAAAAGAAGAGCAACTTTCATAACGCTTAGAATGAATGTAGCGAGTGATTGCTCTACTTTTCTGCGAATCATTAAAGCCTTTACACTTTTGTAGATTCTATTAATAATAAATTTTCCAACGGAAAATACAATAATGGCAATTAATAATTTTATTGCAAAATCAATTGCGTTGGAGATTATTTTCTCAATTATTTTCTCTGTTGACATCCCGGCAAACTGGCTCGCCCAATCGCTGGTTTTTTCTGCTTCTTTAACTACTTTTTCTGTTGTTTGTGCTACTGTCAAGAATAGGCTTAATAAAGTCATGTTTAATGTTTTATATAATTATTCGTTTAGTTTGTAAGTTATTTCTCTTTTAGATATTCAAGGAGGTCAGCAACTATGAATGTGCTGCCGCGCTGCCGCCAACGTATATCATATCATTTTCACTGCTGTCTGCGTTTGCTTTCGAAAGCATCTTTTACGCATGCAAAGATACTAAATTTTAAGCCAACTTTGTTAGCATATTCAACGAGTGCCTCTTTTGGCAGGGCCCTTTTTACAGAAGCCTCTGTGAAATAGTAGATAGCATTTTGTGGTAGCTTTTCAAGAATATGGGTGAAATCCTTATCGCTGACAAAGCCGATAACGATTCTTAAAGTTTCGTATTTCTCGTTTTTTAGTTGATTTGCTATGTATTGGAAACCGCCTGTATTGTGTCCTGTGTCGCAAAAAGTTCTCGGAGATGATTGCACTTTCATCCATCTTCCCAGTAGTCCGGTTTGCTTGCAAACGTTTGCAAATGCGGATTTGATATTGTCGGTTGTTATATTTAACCCGGTACTGTTAAGCGCTTTGATTGCATTTAAAACTGTGTTTGCGTTTTTAACCTGACAGTCGCCAGAAAGTTCTCCTGTTATTTCGCCAAAGGATTTAGTCTTCATGATGAGCATGTCGTTTACTTTTTTTGTGCTCAATAACTTCGGCATTCTGGTCTGCGAAGATGATTTCTGAATTTTGCTCTTTGCTTTTGTTGCAGAAAACCTGTTCTGTTTCAGGGTGAGTTTCGCCAATAACAACAGGAATGCCTGGTTTTATTATACCAGCCTTTTCGTAGGCGATTTTGGCAAGAGTGTCACCGAGAAATTGAGTATGGTCAAAAGAAATATTTGTTATAATGCTCAAAATTGGACTTATTATGTTTGTACTGTCGAGTCTTCCACCAAGACCGGTTTCTATAACAGCAATGTCAATTTCTTGCTCTTTAAAATATTTGAATGCCATTATGGTTGTCAATTCAAAGAAAGAAGGCTGTCGTCCGCTGTAGCCCGATGCAAGGAAATCTTCAACAAATTTAATAACTGCTTTTTCGCTGATTTTTTCTCCGTTTACCCTGATTCTTTCGCGGAAATCCAACAAGTGCGGAGATGTGTATAGTCCAACTTTAAAACCACTGTTTTGCAAAGCGGCTGCGAGTAGGTGAGAGGTTGATCCTTTGCCGTTAGTTCCGGCAATGTGAATAGCCTTAAATGCGTTATGCGGGTTTCCGAAGAGTTCCGCTAATTCCAGGGTTGTTTCTAGTCCTGGTTTGTATGCTTGTGCTCCAACGTGTTGGAAAACAAGTGTTTTGTTAAATAGATAGTCTATAGTTTGCGAGTAGTTCATAATATCAATAAATTATATATCCTGCAATACCAGCAAGAATAACGATTATTATAGGGTGCAATTTGACAAAATATGCCAATATGAAGGAAACGATGCAAATAGCAATGCTCGAAAAAAGTTCTTTAAAGTTCTCTCGGTTCATCAGTAACAGTGCAGCAGAGCCGATAAGTCCAACAACAACAGGTCTTAATCCTGCAAATATCCCTTTTTATAGCGGAACTTTCATGATGTTTCTGGATGAATTTGCTTGTATAAAGTACAAGAATAAACGAAGGCAGAACAACTGCGAGAGTTGCAATAGCAGAACCTAAAATAGTTCCGCCAGTTGCGGTATAACCTATGTAGGTTGCGGTATTTATGCCTATTGGTCCAGGTGTCATTTGTGATATGGCAACTATATCGGTGAACATGCTTTCCGTCAGCCAGCCGTGGTCCATTATCTCATGCCTGATTAGCGAAAGCATTGCGTATCCGCCACCAAAACCGAAAATGCTGATTTTAAAATAAGCCCAGATTAGTTGTAGATAGACATTCATAATGCTTAATTTTTTATTTGTTTTAAGTTGCGGCCATAAAGGAAGTATCCGAATAACCCGCCTATGATGATAAAGAATATAGGGCTTGAAACAATCGGCAGGTCAGTCCATATAAGGAATGCTATTGCCAGTGGAATATAGAAATTCTTTCTGTTTATCTTCGCTGATTTTGCTGTTGTGAAAACAGGAGCAAGAATTAGAGCAACAACTGCAGGTCGGATGCCCATGAAAATGCTTGTAAGAGTATGATTGTTCTTAATCGTTTCAGGAGTTAGGAACATCGCTATCGACAAAATTATAAGGAAAGACGGTAGAATAGTTCCTAACGAAGCGAAGATGCTGCCTTTTAGTTTGGTCAATTTATAACCGACGCTGATGGCTACGTTGACTGCCATAATGCCAGGAAGTGATTGGGCAACGGCAAGCATGTCAATGAATTCCTCTTTGCTAAGCCATTTGTGCTTGTCAACAATGTCTTTTTCAATCAAGGCAATCATTGCCCATCCGCCACCGAATGTAAATGCCCCGATTTTAAAGAATGTCAAAAACAATTTTAAGTTTATATTGTTCATCTCTTAGATATTTCTGCAAAGTTAGCGATAAAATGCGTATTTTGTTTGATATTTTATAATTTTGCAGTCATTGTTGAAATAAATAGCGAAAAAGAATGAGAAGTTATTTTGTGGCAATTTTGTTGCTTTGTGTATTTTCTGCTTCGGCAGAATGGAAGTTGGATATTCTTGATGGTTATGAAAACCAAATATTGGTGCTTGACAAAGGAGTTGAGGCAACGCTCGTAAGAAAACATGGTGGCTTGCAGAGTGAAAAGGCGGTTTTGTATGTTCACGGCTATAACGATTATTTCTTCCAGTCACAATTGGGTGATAGTATAGAATCGCACGGATATTCTTTCTACGCACTTGATTTGCGTAGTTGCGGCAGGTCTATCCGTGAAGGCAAAAAGCCATACGATATGCGAAATATGAAGGACTATTTTGAGGAAATAAATAAGTCACTTGCCATTATGGAGTCTAACGGCTGTAAGGATATTTACCTTATGGGGCACTCAACAGGTGGTTTGGTACTTTCATATTACCTTGCTGAGCAGAAGGATTATGGGAATATCCGAGGGCTGATTTTGAATAGTCCGTTTATGGATATGAATTTGAGCAAGTTTCAGGAGAAGTTTCTTGTGCCGTTTGTGTCTATATTGCCGTTTAAGAAAATCAGTATCAGTCAGGGTAGTAGCCGTGCGTATGCGGATAGTTTGCTGAAAGGTCATCATGGAGAGTGGAGTTATGATCCCTCTATGAAGTTTGAGGTATCACAACCTGTTACTTCCGGTTGGATTGGTGCAATACATAAGGCTCAAAAGAGATTGCGTAAGAAAGATGTTAACATTGCAATGCCGATATTGCTGATGCGTTCCGACAAAAGTGTATATGGCGATGAGTGGAATCCAGAATTTAATTGCGGTGACAGCGTTCTTGATGTTGAGGATATTTCGAGTTATGGAAGGCGTCTCGGTAAAGACGTTGAAGAAGCCGTATTTACAGACGGATTGCACGATCTTATTCTATCCCGCTCTGACGTTCGTGATAAAGTGTATGCCAAAGTATTTGAATGGCTGGAAAGACATTAAAGAGAAATGGGAATTGCAAATGTGTCCGCCTCGCGGGAACCGTGGTTTATAACTTAGAATGCTATTGACAGATTTATATTGAATTGTCGCCCTGTTAGATAGTTAGGAACTCCATATTGTATTTGATTTACGTCAGTAACCCAGTAGTAACCGCTGACATTTGAAATGTCGAGAAGGTTGAATACGTCAACGCCAATCCAGATGCTTTTGAAGTTTTTCCAGAAATTGTTTGGTCTAACACCGTCTTTGTTACTGCCGACAAGTTGGTATTGCAAACCAATGTCAACGCGTTTGTAAGTAGGTGCTCTAAAGAAGTTTTCATCACGTGTTACTTGTGGTGGAGTCATAGGAAAACCGTCAGAGAGGATTCCTCGAAGGCTGAATTTCAATTTAGGAAATTTGGGGAAATAGTCGTTAAAGAATAAGCCAATACTGTATCTTTGGTCTGTTGGGCGTGGAACTTTAACGCCATTAAGATTTTCCTGCGTTTTCATTAAAGAGAAACTAATCCAAGAGTCAGAGCCTGGGACAAATTGACCGAAGAATTTGAAGTCAAGACCAGAGATAAATCCGGAAGACTGGTTTATTCCTGAATATACTAATTTCAGGTTGTCAAGTTCGTAAGGAATAAGGTTACCAAGGTTTTTGTAGTATGCTTCGGCAGTTATTTTGAATGGTCTGTTCATTGCGCGGAAAGTATAGTCCGTACCGAAGATAACCTGAACGCTTCGCTGTGATTTGATGTCTTTATTCAAAGCAGCGTATGAGTTGCCATAATTATCTTTTGTAATCATCCTAAATTCTTTATAGAAAGGTGATTGATAGTATAGTCCCCCAGCAAGACGGAAAGCGAGGTTTTCGTTTGCTTCAGGTATAAAGCCGACGCTGATACGAGGACTTACCAAAAATTCCTTGTTGAAATCCCAGTACGACATTCTTATACCTGCGTTGAAGGTAAATAGTCCGGCATTGCATAGAAGTCGGTACGTGTCGTGACCGTAGAATGATATTTTGTTCGTGTTCAAATCGTGTTTAGAAGTCAAGTTATAAATCATTTCCAACTTGTTGTCAACGTTTGGAAGTGCGTACCCGGCAGAGTCGCGCATCTCCCATTCTGAAGAGCGGTCGTATATCTTTTGTCGGCGGTATTCTAAGCCGTAAGCGATATTGTGACGGTTTATTGAGGTATGGCCTTTTAGACCAAAGGTATATACATTTGCCTTGAATCTGTTTCGTGCGTGTTCGAGATATTTTCCCACGCCGACCTGTCCGCCGATTGAATTGTCGCCGTCGTTAGTGCCTGCTTCGTCAAGCCAGTATTCGCCAGAAATATCGTAAGATACAAGTTCATTGGTGAGGAAGCCAGATGCAAGAAGGGTGAGTGTTGTACTTTTGTTAGGATGATAGTTTAGTTCCAAAGCGCCAACGTATGTTTCAAATTTGTCGTATTCCTTTCCGTCAAAATATACTGTAAATTCCTTGACATTCTGCATCGTTCCAAAGGAAGTTTTACGCGTTGCAGGAGTAAACTGGTAATTATTCATTGAGATGTTTCCAAGAAATGAAATATCCCAATTGTTGTTGAATTTGTATCTTATATTTGTTTGATAATCAAAGTATTTAGGTTCGTATTCTCCCTTTGTTTCGAGCGAACTTAATATAGATGTGTTTCTTTTAAATCTGATGCCGTGCAGTTGTGAGAATTTCCCTGCATTATGCCCGATAGCTGCTTCAGCACCCATCATGCTGAGTCCAACATTTCCTTCAAAAGCCTCTGGCTGGCGGTATGTAATATCGAGTACTGATGACATTTTGTCGCCGTATTCTGCAGAAAAGCCACCGGTTGAAAATTCGACAGAACCTACGAGTGATGAGTTGATAATGCTAAGTCCTTCCTGCTGACCTGATGTTATAAGTTGCGGTCGGTAAATTTCTATACCGTTTATATATACGCTGTTTTCGTCGTATGAGCCGCCGCGGACTGAATATTGAGAACTTAACTCATTTTTCGAAGAAACTCCTGCCATTGTTGTGATGAGTGCTTCAACGCCGTTGCCAGACAGATTCGGTGTGCGTTTTAGTGCTTCTGTGTCAATGTTTAGCATTCCGTCAGTCTGCTTCTTGTACTCAGTTATTTCCAGTTCTTGCAGTTCTTTAGCCGTGCGGAAAAGTCGTATGTTAAGGTTTATGTTACCTTTAGGCTTAATCAGTTTTTGACTGTTTTGTTTATAGCCGATACATGTTGCGATAACTTCAATAGTGTCGCTTTCTGCAACGGATATTGAGTAAGACCCGTCAAGGCCAGTATTTGCACCTATAGCGGTTCCGCCAATTCTGATGGTTGCAAATTCTATTGGCTCGTTGTCGGCATTTGTGACTTTACCGAATATTTTTACTTGTGCTTCCAATGCAAAAGGCAGTAGGAGCAAAATGAGAAAATATAGTGATTTTAGAAATTTCATTGTTCCGATTTCGTATTTCATATTATAACGACAAATGAGGCTTTTTATTGCAGAGTAGCACGGCTTATGTCAATATGTTGGGCTTTTTCGGTGAAATATTGTTGCTGGTGTGTTAATTTGGCGGCTGTTTTATGGATAATGACTTCTATTTTGTACTTTTGCAGAGGATATTAAAAAAGTTATGTTAAAGAAGAGGAATCCGAGTTTTGAGATATTGCGAGTTCTTGCAATGTTTTTTATCGTTGTATGGCATTTTTTTATACATGGAATAGGGCAGAAGCCTGTTGGGGTTGCCGATAGTTTTTCAGGAATATTCAATGTTTGCTCTATTGAGTTTCTTGGCAGCCTTGCAAAGGTTTCGACAAACTGCTATATACTTATCACCGGTTACTTTATGGTTAAGTCGGCAATGAAATGGCGGAAGTTGGCAAAGGTTTGGTTGCCGATATTCTTCTATTCATTTTTTATTTGCCTTGTTCTGCTTTTGTCAGGCAGCAACCTTGTGAAAAGTTGGGCGGAGTTGTTTAAATCGGCATTTCCGATTTGGAACGACAGTTATTGGTTTGCAACAAAGTATATTGCTTTGTTTGCTTTATCTCCGTTCTTGTCAATAGTTGCAACAAGTATTACAAAGGCACAGTATAAGATGCTTTTGGTGTTGCTTTTGGTTATTAATATGGATTTTTTTCTCGGTCCAACGTTTAGTTCAAATAACTCATTGCTCTGGATGATAGCCCTTTATTTCTTTGGCGGATATATCCGACTTCATTCAGATTTTTCAGGAAAGAATCATTATGGCAAATATTATTTCGGAATGGTTGCAGCCATTTCAGCATGGACTATGATTGGACATTTTTGGGCGTATCCGGCGTTCAAGTCACCGATACTTTTGCATTATCATAACAATAATGGTATAGCGTTTTTCTCGGCATTATTCCTATTCTTGTGGGCTGCAAAACTGAAGGTGCAGGAGGGGTGGTTCTCAAAAGTTATGATGCGTATAGCACCGCTTACTTTTGGAGTTTATCTCATTCATGACAATACCTTTATCCGTACACTTTTGTGGAAGCGTCTTTTTTTAGTAAAGGGGTATGTTGATGATTGGTATTTTGTTTTGTATATGCTTGGAGTTACGCTTGCAATATTTGCAACTTGTCTTGCAATTGATTATCTTCGTGAGCGTATATTCAAGTTGCTCAAGGTTCATGAGCGAATTGATGTACTTTCTGAAAAGTTGCATAATATAGATTACAGAAAATATTTAAAGTTAGCAGGATATGGTAAGAAATGAACGAGACATCAGGCACAAACTGGTAGTTGATGCTGGTGAAAGAATGATGATGGCAGCGCGTACAGCACCAAAGGCAAAGGGCGTTGATATTGTTGAGATTGCGATGGTTTCCGAAAGGGAAGAGCTTGAGGCACTTTCGCAAGCGATGTTGAAGAAAGCAGACGAGTGCGGAATGAAGTTTCTTATCCGTGATGCTGAAAATATCCTACAGGGCGAGGCTGTTATTCTTATTGGCACTAAGTCAATGCGTCAGGGGTTGAATTGCGGATATTGCGGTTATCCGTCTTGCTCAATGAATCCGCAGGAAAATCCTTGTGCTTTTAACAGCGTTGATGTTGGTATTGCAATTGGTGCGGCTTGCTCCGTTGCGGCTGATTTGAGGGTAGATACGCGTGTTATGTTCTCGGCAGGCTGGTGCTCTATGGACTTGGAGTATTTGCCAGGTTGCAAGCAGGTGCTTGCCATTGCGTTGAGTGCTTCGTCAAAGAACCCGTTCTTCGACCGCAAGCCAAAAGAACCGGCAAAATAATAAGGGGTATATGGATAAAATAACAGCGGCGTGGATTTTTCCACGCCGCTGTTTTAGTTTGTTAAAACTCTTAGTCTCTGCTTGCACCGAAGAAACGGAGAAGGTAGAGGAATAGGTTTATAAAGTCGAGGTATAGGCTCAATGCGCCGATAGTTGCGATTTTGCCGATGTTTGTGCCATCGCTATAAGCCATCATTGTTTTGATTTTCTGAGTATCCCAAGCAGTCAAGCCGATGAAGATTGCAACGCCGGCAAAACTGATAATCCAGTCAAGTGTAGAACTTGCAAGGAACATATTTACTACAACGCAGACAATCAGACCGATAAGAGCCATCATCAAGAATGAGCCAAACTTTGTAAGGTCGCTCTTAGTGAAGTATCCGTACGCACTCATTGCACCGAAAACGCCGGCTGTTATCAAGAAGGTCTGGGCGATAGAGCCAGAAGTATAAATCATAAAGATTACTGATAGTACAATGCCGTTCAGAATAGAGTATGCGTAGAACATCAAGTTTGCTGTTGTTGTGCTGATTTTATTTAGTCGAGCACTAACAGAAAATACAAGTACTAATTCAGCGATAAGAAGTCCCCAATATACCCATTGATTGTTGAGCATATATATAAGGAATGATTGTTGAGCCAAAACAACGAATGAAGTGGCTGCAGTCACGAGCAAAGCGAGGAACATCTTCAAATAGACGCTTCTCATTGCTTTAGAGACGTTTGCAGCAAATGCAACGTCTGGGGTTTGATAGTAACCCTGTTGATTGTAATTTTCCATATTAAAATGTTTTGTTTCTAATTAAACAAACAAATACCATGCCAATTTGTTTACATCCTTTCCGGAACGTCGATGCCGAGCATCCAGAAAGCATGTTGGATAGTGTTGCCAACGACCTTGGAAAGGGCAAGACGGAAAGAGCGGATGTCTTCGTTTGTCTCTTTCATAATTTGGTAGTCGTGGTAGAACTGGTTGTATTCTTTAACGAGTTCGTATGCGTAGTTTGCTACCAATGCAGGGCTATATGTCTTGCCAGCTTCGCTAACAACCTCCGCAAAGTCAGCGATGCGTTGGATAAGAGCGATTTCCTTATCGTTAGGCTCGAAATTGTCGGCGTTGAAGTTGAAAGAAATTCCTTCAGCAGCCGCCTTGCGCATTACTGATTGGATGCGAGCGTAAGTATATTGAATGAAAGGACCTGTGTTACCATTAAAATCGATAGATTCTTTCGGGTTGAATGTCATGTTCTTTCTTGGGTCAACCTTGAGGATGAAGTACTTCAAAGCACCGAGGCCAATGATTTCTGAAATTTTGTCAGCCTCTTCTTTAGTGCAACCGTCAAGTTTTCCGAGTTCTGCTGACGTTTGCTTAGCAGTAGCAACCATTTCGTCCATAAGGTCATCAGCGTCAACAACAGTTCCTTCACGAGATTTCATCTTGCCTTCAGGAAGTTCAACCATACCGTAAGAGAAGTGTACAAGGTCTTTACCCCATTTGAAACCAAGTTTGTCAAGAAGAAGCGAAAGCACTTGGAAGTGGTAGTTCTGCTCGTTGCCAACAACGTAAATCATTTTGTCGATAGGGTAGTCTTGGTAGCGGAGTTTGGCAGTTCCTATATCTTGTGTCATATAGACAGATGTGCCGTCGCTGCGGAGTAGCAACTTGTGGTCAAGGCCGTCGGCAGTGAGGTCTGCCCAAACAGAGTTATCTTCCTTGCGGTACATGATTCCTTTTTCGAGACCCTCAAGAACCTTTTCTTTTCCTTCAAGGTATGTTTGGCTTTCGTAGTAGATTTTGTCAAAGTCAACTCCCATTCGTTTGTAAGTTTCATCGAAACCGGCATAAACCCATGAGTTCATAGTAGCCCAAAGTTCTCTAACTTCAGTATCGCCTGCTTCCCAACGGCGGAGCATAGCGCGTGCCTCTTGCATGAGAGGAGAAGCTGCTTCTGCTTCTTCCTTAGTCATACCCTTTGCTTCAAGTTCTGCAAGTTCAGCCTTGTAGTGCTTGTCGAAAGCAACGTAGAAGTCACCGATAAGGTGGTCGCCCTTTTTGCCGCAACTTTCAGGAGTAACGCCGTTGCCCCATTTTTGCCAAGCAAGCATGGATTTGCAAATGTGGATACCGCGGTCGTTAACGATGTTAGTCTTTACAATCTTGTAGCCGTTTGCTTTAAGAATGCGTGAAAGGCTATAGCCAAGAAGGTTGTTTCTAACGTGGCCCAAGTGTAATGGCTTGTTTGTGTTTGGTGATGAATATTCAATCATGACCAATTTGCTTTCAGGAGTTTCTTTCTTGAAGCCGTAATTTTCTTGAGCATTTATATCGCTGAAAACGTGTAGCCAGAATTTTGGTTCGATAGTGATGTTAAGGAATCCTTTGATAACGTTAAACGTTTTAACAGCATCGCATTTTGCAACAAGGTAGTCGCCTATTTCTGTCGCTGTCATTTCTGGAGACTTCTTTGATGCCTTTAGGAAAGGGAATACAACGATAGTTAGGTTACCTTCAAATTCTTTCTTAGTTGTCTGCGGAACAATTTTGTCTGCAGGCATTTCAAGAGCATAAAGTTCTTTTAACGCTTCGCTTACTGCGGTTGAAATAATATTATCTATAGACATTTCTCTTTAATTTTCTGTTTAATATGTGTATATGGTGCAAAATTAATTAAAATCTGCGAGATATTATCGCTTTTTTACCTCTTTATATAAAGAAAGAGGTTTCTTAACTATATTTGTGGTGTTTTTGGCAGATTATTTCTGAATTTAATAGTATTTGCTATTCTGAATAATATGTTTTTTATATAATGTTTGTGGAAAAATAGGGTATGAATTAGTCTAATTTGGTGAAAAATGATGTTTTTTTTGAAGAAAGATGAAAAAAAGTTTGGAAAAAGTTTGCAGGATTAAAAATTAGTCGTACCTTTGCAGTGCAAATGCGAAAGCAAGATGCGAGAGCGCATGTGGCGTAATTGGTAGCCGCGCTAGACTTAGGATCTAGTGACGTGAGTCGTGGGGGTTCGAGTCCCTTCATGCGCACGAAGGGTTGTTTCGAAAGAAGCAACCCTTTTTGCTTTATGCATCTTATTCCGCCCACGTAGGAACGGTGGAATATTTTTGATATACAAATGTTTTAATATCAATTATTTGTAGGGATACATTGCAAATGTGTCCGCCCTACGCGGGAACAAAAACAGTTCAAACCCCAAACGGCACGTTTCACTGACATTTCTTCAAAATGTCCCTACAGCAAAAAAAAGACACAATGCGTTGAATGTCAAATGTGTCCGCCGCGTAGGAGCAAAAGCAATTATTATCCAGCAAGTGTATGCTATTTTCTGCTAAGAAATTTTTTAGCCAGATATTCCCTTACGGGCTCGTCGTATAATTTCATGCAAAGTAAAGCAAGAATTATGCAAGTCACATAAACTCCTAATGCGGCCTGCCATGTTTCTGCAAATGCTGGGGCTTTGTTTTCAATCAGCCATGCATAAAAAAGGTACATTATTGGGTAGTGAATCATATAAAGAGGGTAAGAGATTCTCCCAAGAAAATTGCATATTGCAGTGGATTTGTGGTCTGCTGTGCTTCCTGAAGCTCCAAGCCTGACCAAGATAGGAAAAATCAAAGTGACGCATACCGCTTCCAAAATACCGTTATAGCAGATGTTGCCATCGCTTGGAATATAAGGAATGGCGAATATGATTATTAGGATAGAGCTTGCCAGCCAAAATGAGCCTTTGACTTTAAAAGGCTTGAAGTTTCGGGAAAGTAGCAAGCCCATAGAGAAAGGGAAAAGCATTCTTAGCATACCTCCGAGAAAATTTATTGAATCTAAAGTCCAGCCAACACCCATATTGCCGTATCCCGATGCGTCGAAGACAGCAAATGCAGTATATCCTATACCAAGAGAAACAACAATGGCGGTAAGTAGTTTGGTTGAAAGACGGCGGACGAACAACGCGTAAAGAATATTTCCTATATATTCAAAGAAAAGCGACCATGAGGGGCCGTTTAAAGGGAACATTTCTCCGTTTCCACGAATCTCATAGCAGCCGCCGGGAATTGCAGGTATAAATAGCATGGCACAAAGCATAGAAAGCATAACGAGTGAGATGGAAATTTCCGTCCCGTCCCATTGCGTAGAACCTTGAATGCAGAAATTTGCCGCACCTAATACAGCACCCATAATAACCATAGGGTGAAGGCGAATAAGGCGTCGCTTTAGGAAGACTTTCGTTTTCATACTTTTACCCAGGCGGTCATCGTAGGCATAGCCAACAACGAATCCGGAAAGAATAAAAAAGAAATCAACGGCAAGATAGCCGTGGTTTAGGCTTTCGATAATTCCTCCCCCAGCAAAGGCATAACCTTCAAAAATATGATAGATAACAACCATTAGAGCAGCCACTCCACGTAGCCCGTCAAGAATTGCATAGTGGACTTTGGTATCCTTAAACGCATAGGGTGATATATTTGTCATAATTCAAAAAAATCTTGTCAATAAAACGATTCCAAAATTACAGAAAATCTTGTGAATAACCATAAAGGCAGAAGAAATGACGCACTCATAGAAAAACAAGAGTTAAGCAATATTGAAGAATTTGAAAATTTTTTATAATTAAAAAGTAGGCAGTATATAAGTTGGTGATATATAACCAATTTTGATAGTTGATATATGTATTTGGCTGATGACTAAATAAAGTCTATGGTCGTTAGTGGCATAATGTTCATTTTTTCGCTACTTTTGTCTAAAAGTATTAATTGTATTTACGTATAATTATGAATAAGTGGCAGAAAATATTAGGTCTTATAGTGTTGCTTTTTATCGCAATATATGAACTTTTGACATGGGCTAATACTTATGTTTACTTAAAATATGTAGTGGAGCCAACAGACAATGACTTGCTTATTGAACAAAGTTACATATATATTGACGCATTGTCTATTGGTATGTGGATGAATTTAGCGTTAGCCATATCATTATTCATATGTTTATGGCGGAAAGGAGGTAAATTATGAGAAATGTGATACTCGTAACATTAATGCTTTTTATATCAATGGTTTGCAGTGGACAGACTTTTCTATCAAAATATTCGAAACTAACAAATAAGAACCTTAGTGAGTTTTTTTTGGATTGGGAGGTATATTCTGATAGCATTGCGTCGAAAGCAGCAAAAAATGATAGCCTGATTAATTTGGTTGTAAATTATAATTACATTCCTTTGTTGGAAGGAAAAACTTGTGAATCAGGAGTCGAGGCTTTCCCGAAATATTATGTGGTTCCGCAATACATCAAAGTTGAAAGGTATTATTTGGATGTTGACACTACAATGGCAAAACTGGAATTCGGTTTTCCGTCTTATATTCCGGATATGAAAGAAGAGCATTATGTCGTTGACAGTATAACTCCAGTTTTGACGTGCAGATGTTTGTATCTAACAACTGATATAGAAAAAATGCTTTCTGTATTTGTGGGAGGATTAAAGCGCGGTGAAAAGATAGATAAAATACACAAAAACAATGTTAAAGTATTGAGAGAATATATACCTGTGGATTATGGTCATTGGGGTGGTTATTGGTGGTTCTATTCTTTCCCTGTTATTAGAGGAATTTGTTATGCGGATAATTTGATAGCAGTCATGAGAAGAACGAGTTGGTGTTCTGGTGATGTAATTTGGTATAAAAAAGAAAATGGTATATTTAAAAAGCAAATAAAACCTGTAATTTCATGGATTGAATAACTAAAATGATAGTGTCATACTTGTCAATTCCTGACAAACGAACAATTCCCCACCCAATGTTCATTGTATAAGGCATCGAAATGGTTTCCATAATAACATTATAGTATTGAAGTTTCGACGCGGTGATGGATTTAAATATTTTATTAAATTCGGTGTTTTGGTTGTTTGGATTTGGAAGGATTGCTTAAATTTGCAATGTTGTTAAATTGCAATGTTTAAATTCAATAATATGAAGAAGAATTTTTTATTGGCTCTATTTGTGCTGGTTAGTGCAAGTATGTTGGCTCAGGTTAAAGTTATTGCCCATAGGGGATATTGGAAGGCTGACGGGTCTGCTCAAAACTCTTTGGCAAGTTTTGCAAAGGCTGATTCTATCGGCGTTTTTGGCTCAGAGTTCGACGTTATGATGACGAGTGACGGGGTTATTGTTCTCAACCATGATAATGTTTTCCAGGGTGTTGATATTCAAAATAGCGATTATGATACTGTGAAAAAACTAAAACTGGTCAACGGTGAGCAGATTCCTTCGTTAGATGAGTTTTTGTCAGCAATGGCAAACACTACTAAAATCAAATTTATTCTTGAGATTAAGAGTTTGGCAACTGCCGAAAAGGAGAATATTGCTGTAAGTAAGATTGTGGAGTCTGTCAAGAAACATAATCTTATGGATAGGGTTGATTATATCTCTTTTTCGTTAAATGTTTGTCAGACGCTGAAGAAGGTACTTCCAGAAGCGGATATCTATTATTTGGAAGGCGATTTGGCTCCAGATAGAATTAAGGAGGAAGGTTTTGCAGGAATAGACTATTCTGTTGGTGCATTGAAGAAGCATCCAGAATGGATTAAGGAAGCTCATAACCTTGGCTTGAAGGTGAATATCTGGACCGTTAACAGTGAGGAGAATATGAAATTCGCTATTGAAAACGGGGTGGATTTTATTACAACCGATTATCCTGAACTTGCAAAGAAACTTGTTTCAGAGACTGGTAAGTAGATAGTATATATATTGTTGGATGTTTTAATACCCACGCAGGGGCGGGTGGATTTTTTATTCCCAGCTCCTGCTGAGCGCTATTGATGTAGTGTTGCATACCTGGGGCGTTGCCCCAGGCTGGTGAATCGTTGGGCTTTCAGCCAGTGAATGGCACATATGTTTTAACGGCACGTTTTGCGGACACTCTTTTAGAGTGTCCCTGCATTTAATGTGCAGTAAATCAATTGCTTGCATGGGTATATTGCAAATGTGTCCGCCCACGCGGAACATAACGGATTTTTGCCAGCGGCTTTGCTAACTTTGATTATCTATAAGATTGTACCAATGACGTTGGGACAGGTGAAGGAAAGTATAGAAGATGTTATTACTGAGTCTCTTGATGTCGTTGATATGGCTTATGAACGCCGCTTTTATCACGAAAGACAATATTTAAGGGAGTTGACTGTAAAGGCAATGCGGTTGGCGAATTGTGATATCTTAGATGATAAAGCAATAGAATCACTCGGCGAAGGTTGGGTTGCGGAGGAAACGCTCGCTATAGCCTTGTTCTGTGCAATCCGTCACCTTGATAGCATTGAGGATGCAATAATCGCTTCTGTTAACCATAGTGGTGACAGTGATTCAACGGGTTCTGTATGTGGTAATATTATGGGTGCGATTTATGGATATGAGCATTTGAAGGAGCGCAACATTTTTTGCCGTCAAGGCAGAAAGTTAGAAGATACTCTCGAACTTGCTGACGTTATTCTTGCCATTGCAGATGACCTGTTCACGAGTTGCATTATTAGTGAATATGACCCTATTAATACGCCAGAAAAAAAGCAGTGGGAAATGCGTTATTGCTATATGAGGTCCGCAGTGCTTGTCAGATGAAAATTTTAGAAAGGTAGTATCCTCCGTAAACCATGGCAAGGCCGACTGCAAGACTTGAAACTGCGTAAAGAATAGCCCATCCAAAACCGCTTGGGCTTATTAATAGGTAGTTTTCGTGCATAAAGGTTGAAAAGGTTGTAAAACCACCGCAGAAGCCAACTGTTAAGAATAGTTTAAGTCCTTCCGACATATTGAAACCGCGGTCGAGTATGCCGTATATCAGTCCGATAATAAGGCAGCCAGCGATGTTGACTGCAAATGTTCCCCATGGGAAAGTTGACGTTGTATTTTCTTGTAACCAACGACTGACGGCATAGCGGCATACACCCCCAAGGCAACTCCCCGCCGCTACATATAAAAATTTTGCTAATGCTGTTATCATGTTGCAAAAGTATAAAGAAAACACTTTTTGGGCAAGTTGGGGCTTTATGTCTGTGTTATGCGGTTGAAATATGTATTGGTTTTGTTAACTTTGTGTTTTGATAATATAAGGTGATTTATGGAAATTGTTTCTTTGGTTGAGAATACGAGTCGTTGCGGGTTGGCTGTTGAGCATGGGTTGAGTCTGTTTATTCGTATGGATGACGGGCGATGCCTGTTATTTGATATGGCAGGGACGGTTGTTTGCTGAGAATGCCGATGTTCTCGGTATTGACGTGTCTCAGGTTGGAGTTGCTGTTCTTTCTCACGGCCATTATGACCATGGCGGAGGTTTGGGCGTTTTTCTTGAGCAAAATTCGTCAGCAAAAGTTTACGTTAATAATCACGCCTTCGAACCGCATTTCTCTTTGCGTGATGAAGGGTTGAAATATATTGGTCTTGATGTTTCTCTGAAGGGTAATTCCCGCATTGTTTCCTGCCAAGATGAGATGCTGATAGGTGATGGTATGACATTGTTTGCAGGCGTAGGTGGTGCTTCTTTTTGCCCGATAGGAAACAGGCTTCTCTTTTCTGGTGACGGAAGTGTCAATGATGATTTCTGCCATGAGCAGAATTTTATAGTTAGGGAAGAGAATAAGGTTGTTCTCTTTGCCGGTTGTGCGCATAGTGGAATCGTTAATATTATCCGAATGGCTGAAGAAGTGGCAGGAAGTAGAATGACGCACGTCTTTGCCGGCATGCATTTGGTCAAAAGCGGATTGGACATAGGTTCAGAGCAGAAATTTATCAGAGATTTGGCGAAAGAGTTGCTCGGTTTTGGCTGTAAATACTATACAATGCATTGCACCGGAGTTCCTCAATATGAGATGCTAAAGTCTGTTATGGGAGACGCAATTGAATATCTGTCGTGTGGTGAAAAGGTTATTATATAAGAAAAGCGGTGTGTTATAATTGCAAACTGCGTCGTTACTTTTTATCAATTATAACGTACCCTCGCCACGCACACTTATAAATACTATCCGAACAATCAATAAAACCCTTTGCTCCTAAAGAGCGCTTTTTCTTAGGCTAATACGTACCTGGGGCGTTATCCCAGGCTGGTGAATCGTTGGTCTTTCAGCCCGAAATTTAATTGTTTTCGATATTGCAAACGCGGACTTTTTTTCAAAATGTCCCTACATTTGATGTGCTTTAATATATTTTGAATCAGGTGTTTGTATCGGTAATTCCCGAAATAGACCGCTTACGCATGAACACCTAAAAAGGGGCAACCTCAAAGCCTTATGGCTTTTGGGTCGCCCTCTTTAAAAATAGGAATAAGAGAAATTAGTTATTGTTTGTAAATTATGTATGGCTTCCTATTTTTTAGAAAGGATGTAGTATTCGGCAAGTTCGCCATCGTTAACAGTTCCTTTTTCGTCAGAAAGCATTACTTTCTCATTGTCGATGATTCTGTAGTAAGTCTTTTCGCCAGAAGAAGGAGTGATCAACTCAAGAAGAGAGTCGTTAGGCATTTTATATACGCCGCTTGTTTCAAATGTACCGTCTTTAATGCCGATGTACTCGCTTTTCAAAGTGTAAGTAGAGTCACTGTTAACGGTTAGTGTAGTTTTGATACCTTCACAGTCAGCGGCAGGTAAAGTCCCTTCATATTCACCAAAGAAACTTACTTCATTAACAACTGCAGTAGAATCGTTATTGACAGTTGTTTCATTGTTTTTTTGAGTAGAGTTGCCGCAACTTGTTAATGCAAATATAGCGACGGCAAAAAATAATGCTTTTTTCATAAACTTATTCTCCTTACAATTTTTATTGTCAGAATAGTAAAAACACAGTTTGTCTGATTTTGTTCATTAAAAAGTCATTTTTATTGATAAAATAGTTCGATAAGATTGATGAGTGTTACAAAGTGAAAAATAACATATAGTCAGATAAAATATTGGTAACTTTTTTTGATAATTATGAATATTTTATAGAATGTGTTTTGCTAATACAAAGAAAAGACGTACCTTTGCACCCGTCAAACTTATACAAAATTTAATTTAAATGGCAACAAAAATCAGATTACAACGCCACGGCCGCAAAGGTTACGCGTTTTATCCAATTGTTATCGCAGATAGCAGGGCACCACGTGATGGTAAATTTATTGAAAGGATAGGTTCTTATAATCCGAACACTAATCCTGCTACAATAGATTTAAATTTCGAAAGAGCTTTGTATTGGGTGATGACAGGTGCAGAACCAACAGACACAGTTCGTCGTCTTTTGTCAAACGAAGGCGTATTGATGATGAAACACCTTCTTGGCGGTGTTAAGAAAGGCGCTTTCACACAAGAAGAAGCAGAACGCCGTTTTGCAGCTTGGAAGCAGACAAAGGATGCGGCAGTAAATGCTGCAAAGGCAAAATTGGCAGACAGCAAGAAGGCTGCAGAAAGCCAACGTCTTGAAGAAGAAAAAGCAAAGAACGCAGCAAAGGCTGAGTTGGTTGCTAAGAAAAAGGCTGAACTTGCAGCAGCAGAAGCAGCAAAGCAAGCAGAAGCATCTGAAAACGCTGAAGGTGCTGAGGCTACAGAAGCAGCTGCTGAGTAACGAATTGAAAAGTACATTTTATGAAAAAGGCACATCTTTCAGGTGTGTCTTTTTTTTATAACTTTTTCAAAAAAAGTTTGGCATTTCAGCCAAAGGTTCATTTCGGTGAAATAATTTCTTGAAAAAATCTTAATGATAGTAGAAAATTCGCTGAAAAGCCTTAACTTTGTATGGTTTTCTCGATGGTAGTCTTGCGAACCAGGTTTGTTTAGCAAATTCCTAATTTATTATATGAGAAAGACAACAAAAGCCGTCTTGATATTGGAAGACGGAACCGTTTACGAAGGTAAATCGTTCGGCAGCAAGAAGTCTTGTTCCGGAGAAGTGGTGTTCAGTACGGCAATGACCGGATATTCTGAAAGTCTTACCGACCCTTCCTACAAGGGTCAAATCTTAGTGACGACCTATCCTCTATTAGGTAATTATGGAGTTCCCCCCGTTGGTAAAGGAAAATGGCATTGAAAATTTTATGGAAAGTAGTCGAATCCATTGTGAGGCGATTATTTGCCAGGATTATTCATGGAATTACAGCCACTGGCTTGCGGAGAGGAGTCTTTCAGATTGGCTTGAGAGCGAGGGTGTAGTCGGAATTTATGGTATTGACACCAGAGCGTTGACAAAGCGATTGAGAGAGAAAGGCTCTATGCTTGGAAAAGTCATCGTTGAAGGCTGTGAAGATGTTGAGTTCTATGACCCAAACAAGGAAAACCTTGTAGAGGCAGTTAGTTGCAAGGAGGTTATTGAATATGGCAGTGGAGACAAGACGGTTGTCCTTATTGATTGTGGCGTTAAGAATAATATTGTCAGGTCGCTAATGCGACGCAATGTAAAGGTTGTCAGAGTTCCATGGGATTATGATTTCACAGGAATTGACTATGATGGACTATTTATTTCAAACGGACCAGGCGACCCAGATATGGTTGAAGCAACAGTTGCAAACATCCGTAAAGCAATAGAAATAGGCAAGCCAATTTGTGGTATATGCATGGGTAACCAATTGCTTGCTAAGGCAGCAGGAGCAAAGACGTTTAAGTTGAAATACGGTCATAGAAGTCATAATCAGCCTGTAAGAAAGGTTGGAACTACGCAATGCTACATAACATCTCAGAACCATGGCTTTGCTGTTGATAACGAAACATTGCCTGCAGATTGGGAGCCTTTGTTCATCAATATGAATGATGGAACCAACGAGGGTGTTCGCCATAAGACAAAACCGTTCTTTTCAGCACAGTTCCACCCGGAAGCAAGCAGCGGTCCGCTTGATACTGATTTTATTTTTGATGATTTTGTGAATATGTTGTAATATTGAATAATATGGAAAAAGCAGAAATTAAAAAAGTCTTATTACTTGGCTCCGGCGCTTTGAAAATTGGTGAAGCGGGAGAATTTGATTATTCTGGCTCTCAGGCTTTGAAGGCTTTGAAGGAGGAAGGTATTCAAACCATATTGATTAATCCTAATATTGCAACTGTTCAGACCTCTGAAGGTATTGCCGATAAGATTTATTTTCTTCCGGTAACACCTTTTTTTGTAGAAAAAGTCTTGGAAAAAGAAAGACCTCAAGGCATCCTTCTTGCTTTTGGCGGACAGACTGCTTTGAACTGTGGTGTTGAGCTTTACCAGTCAGGGGTTCTCGAAAAATATAACGTTCAAGTTCTTGGAACTCCGGTTCAAGCCATTATGGATACAGAGGATCGTGAGTTATTTGTCAAGAAATTGGATGAAATTGACGTAAAGACAATTAAAAGTGAGGCTGTTTCAAGCGTTGAGGATGCTATCCGTGCTGCTGAAGAATTGGGATATCCGGTAATTGTTCGTGCTGCATACGCCCTTGGTGGTCTTGGCAGTGGTTTCTGCGATAACCGTGAGCAGTTGGTTTCTCTAACAGAGAAGTCATTGTCTTTCTCTCCACAAGTATTGGTAGAAAAATCATTGAAGGGTTGGAAGGAAATCGAGTACGAGGTTGTTCGTGACCGCTTCGACAACTGTATTACAGTATGTAATATGGAGAATTTTGACCCGCTTGGTATTCACACAGGTGAAAGTATCGTTGTTGCCCCGACTCAAACTTTGTCGAACGACGACAGCCAGATGCTGAGAAAGTTGGCTATCAAGATTATTCGCCATATTGGTATCGTAGGTGAATGTAACGTTCAATATGCTTACGACCCGATGTCTATGGACTACCGCGTTATTGAAGTTAATGCCCGCTTGAGTCGCAGTTCTGCATTGGCATCAAAAGCAACTGGTTATCCTTTGGCATTCATTGCAGCCAAGTTGGGATTGGGTTATGGTCTATTTGACTTGAAGAATACGGTTACAAAAGTTACTTCAGCATTTTTTGAACCGGCTATTGACTACGTTGTTTGTAAGATTCCAAGATGGGACCTTGGTAAATTCCACGGAGTTAAGAAAGAAATCGGTTCTTCAATGAAGTCTGTCGGAGAGGTTATGGCTATAGGTCGTACATTTGAAGAATCAATCCAAAAGGGTCTCCGTATGATTGGTCAAGGAATGCACGGCTTTATTGAGAACAAGGAATTAAATGTTCCGGATATTGATAAGGCTTTAATGGAGCCTACTGATAAGCGTATTTTTGTTATCGAAACAGCCTTTAAGAGAGGTTATGGCATAGATAAAATCTATGAATTGACAAAGATTGACCGTTGGTTCCTTGAAAGACTTTATAACATTTATCAGACAGCACAGGATCTTGAGGCTTATTCAGAATTGGAAAATTTGCCGGCAGATTTGTTGAGATTGGCTAAGGAGCAGGGTTTCTCTGACTTCCAGGTAGCAAGAGCGGTTCTTAAGGGCAATATGGGTAATGCGGAGCAGGCAAATATTGCAGTTCGTACTATTCGTAAGAATTTGGGTATTTTGCCAGTTGTTAAGCAGATAGATACTCTTGCTGCTGAGTATCCGGCTCAGACAAACTATCTGTATATGACATATAACGGAACAGAGCATGACATTGATTATGAAAATGATGGAAAGTCTGTTGTCGTTCTTGGTTCTGGTGCATTGGATGTATTGGTGACGACACTTCAGAAGCAATTTTGAAGTCAATGCTTTCTGTTGGCTACAAGATTCCGAAGAAGTCAGTTCTTTTGAGTACAGGTTCAGCAAAGCAAAAGGCAGATATGCTTGATGCAGCAATGGCATTATACAAGAAAGGCTATAAATTATACGCAACAGGCGGTACATATAAATATTTGGTGGAAAATAACGTGCCTGCTATCCGCGTGTTCTGGCCAAGCGAGGAAGGTCAGCAGCCACAGGCTTTGGATATGTTGCACAATA